>Ga0114968_10000028_pt1 | contig 139071 bp, 126 predicted proteins | sample M_130807_EF_Meta_FD_87020 | JGI IMG/M metagenome (GOLD analysis project Ga0114968, IMG submission 87020) | Freshwater microbial communities from Lake Montjoie, Canada to study carbon cycling - M_130807_EF_MetaG | ecosystem: Environmental > Aquatic > Freshwater > Lake | place: Lake Montjoie... | reverse complement strand
TAAGCCATCGAGAACGCTGTCTTTGATGCCGTGGTCAACTAAAGCGTTAACAAAATCAGCAGCAACATCTTTACGTTGTTTCTCTGGGATATGTTCTATTACAACATGCCACAAATCTGCAATTAAATCTTCTTTCATTCTACAGTCTCCAAGTCTGGTTCAACATTAGTAGTTATCTCTGAAGCGGTTTTTTCACCGTGTTTAGAAATATCTTCCATTGCTTTATCCAAGCCTTGGTTTTCATTTCGTTCCCATGCCTTGCGGAACTGTTTGATGATTTCACCATCACTAGTTGTGTAGACAAGACTGTTACCTTCTTTCTTGAGCAACCCTTTTGCTTCAAACAAGTCGACCAGTCCACTATATGGATTCATACCTGTTTCATAAGGAATCTTTACTTGTACACTTTCAAATGGTTTAGCATAGCGTGTTTTCATAACCTTACAAGCGGCACGAATACCTTTCACTTCGCTAATTTTATTACCGTCTTCATCTTCTTTAAGTTTTAATTTACGCATCGCTACGACAATCGAACTTGCATAGATAAAACCTTGACCACCTGAAATCTTGTCATCTGGATCAAACATATCTTGTGAAGCGTATGTGTGATTAGTTGCTACTAGACCAATGTTATAAGCACCAAACATGTTAACACAGTTACGAACAAGTGCTGTTAGTGCTTTGGGTTTACGGCCCATATCACCTTTCAAATCACCTGCTTCGAATTGATTAACGTCTGTTGGAGTAAGCAACATGCCGAGCGAATCAATCACAAACAAGACCTTAGGACGAGTGTCTTCTGGCATTTGTTTATACTCTGCAACAAACTCAACAATAGTTTTAGCCACGTCATCGATCATAGCCATGTTCAGTTTCATTAGTTTATCTTCGCTGGTATCTACACCTAGTGCTTCAAGCCAATCTTTGTCAAGTGCATTTTCTGTATCGATTAAGATTGGAAAGATGCCTGCTGCTTGTGCGTTCTTAACAAGATTACCTGAACAGATAAATGATTTACCTGCACCGGATTCTCCTGCAAACACAGTGACTTTACCTAACGGAATACCTTTGTGAAAGTCGCCACTGATAAGATAATTCAATGCAAAGTTATTTGTTGATACCCAGTCTTTAGGATCATTAAATCCAATGCTTAACCCTTCGATGGATTTTGTGATAGACTTTCTAAATTTAGAAATGTCAAATGCTTTTGCCATTATTATTATTCTCCTATAATGATAACACAGGCGTACAACTAAGTTGCAGAGGCCTGTGCTGCTTTAATTACGACTGTTGACGAGCGCGAATCTTTGCAAGAATGTCTTGCGCACGACTTGCACCATCACCACCTGCTGGTGCGGCTGCTGGTTCTGCTGCTGGAGCACTAGCTGTAACTGCGATAGGAGTGTCATCTGGATCGATGTCATCTGCTGGCAATGCGATCTTAGCCGATGATGTTTTGTTAGGATCACCAGTGTTCTGGCTCATGCCAGCTGGTTTGAAATATTGACCCCAACGATCCATGTCATAGGCTTCGCCATTAACTGAAGCTTCAAACATTTCTTTCATAACTTTAAGTTCAACATCAGTTGGTTTCTTTGGTAAGAAATCGCTCAAGTTAAACAAACCGTGTTGTGCAACCGCTGCTTGTTCAGCATCTGTCAAGGCACGTTCACGACGGCTCCACTTTGATGTAGAGTAATCTGCGAAACCACCTTTAGATGTTTTTGCAATCTTAAAGTCTACGCCTTTGAGTGCGTGTGTTGGCAACTCATCCAACTCTGGATCCATAAGAGCAGAACGAATGATTTGATAGATTTGAGGACCGATGATAAATCTACGGATTGGATTCTCAGGTTGTTTATCTTCCTTTAAAGGATCTTCAACAACAAAGCCTTGGAAAATGTATGAACGTTTCTTCCAATACTTACGACCCATTTCTTCCAATGACTTGTCCTTGAACCAGCCACGTACTTCTGACAAGATTGGACATACTGATCCATCGTTGTACATTTCTACGCAAGGAACTTGAACTTGTACTGGGCGAGAGTCGGTTTCGCCTTTGATGCCTGCAAACGGCAATTTGATCATTGCACGTTCTACCCAAAAGAATGTGTTTGCTGAATTGCCATCTTCCAAGAAACGAAGAGTCGCTTCTTTGCCTTCTTGCATATTCCAGTGTGGGTAAATTGCGTTGTCGCCGCCGCCTGTTGATTGTCCTGTGGACTTTGATTGTGCTTCTTGAAGTTTTGCACGAATTTCTGCTAATGTAGCCATTTTATATGCCTCCTTAAGTTATGCCTAAAATGTTTATATGCCTTATGCACATGTTTTATTATGTGCTTTTTATTTAGTAAAGTCAACGAATATCTACTACTTTTTTGATTCTGTTTTACCAAAAAAATCTGGAGTAATTAACCCCAGACTTCTTTGTATTTTTCCAGTGCCATTGCCCTTATTTGAGCTAGTCTCTCTGTAATGTGTGTAGGTAACTCGCTATCGTCGTCTAGGTCAATAACATAGCCGACTTTAACGATCTCCGGACGACGATATGCAACATAGAAATCAATTTCGTTGTCATATTCGTCATCCGAATCTTCTGCACTATTACTTAGATGCTGGCTTAGCAGCTGGTGCTGCTGCCTTTTCGTCCTTGGCAGGAGTACTTTTTGCAGGCTTTGCGTCTTTCTTAACTTCTTCTACTTTCTTAACTTCTGCTTTTGCAGGTGCTGCTGGAGCCTTTGCTGGTTCTGCTGCGATTGCTACTGATGCAAATGCCACTGCTGCGATTAATGTTGCGATTGTTTTCATTTTATTTCCTTTAAGGTTAGTTTGAAACAAGTACCAGTCTGTAGCAGTTACAGTTAGCATCAAGAATTTGCTCATAATGATAACCATACGGCACAGGTGGTTGAGGGTTAGGATAATACACTATTGGAGGTTGTTGTACTATTACTTGTTGTTGACGTGTGAGTGCATATCCCACTGCGCCGCCTATCACAAGCGGGGCAACCCAATCGTAACGATTGTGAGAACCATGATGATGCCAGTGATTCGGATTTGCCTGGCTTGGTGTCGAAATCGTCATCAGACCAGCAACTGCGAGTGCTAGAACTTTCTTCATAATGTTTTTCTCCTAACATATATATACAACGCCTTAGTTAGACTAAACGTTGACACAGAAGTTTGATTTCATTTGCCCAAAATAAAAGCACCCGAAGGTGCTTGTATTTTACTCTGTAGAATTATTACATTCTAATGCCTTGGCTAATGCCTGATAGTTCTTTAATACGTGCTAGTTCTGCTAATTCTGGATTTTGATTTGAACTTTGTTGAGGAGCCATTCTTTCAACCATTTTACGAGCAACGTGTTCTGCTTGCTCGCCGTATTTCTTGCCTACCATAACTGCAACGCCTTCTGGGCCTTTAGGAAATGTGCCTGTTTCTTTATCATAGAAACTGTGGATAAATTCGGCAAGTTCTTGTACATTCATAGATTCTTCTTGGCCTGAACGCTTGCGGAAATCACGTGCATGTCTATCATCGTGTTTTTTAGTATCTGGTAAACGATACTTGTCTGTGCCTTTTCCACGTTGTGCTGGTGATAACTCATAATCGTCTTGCTTGTCGTACTCGGGATGATTGGTATCACTTGCTTCTTGTGGAACTTCTTCTGGTGGAGCTGCTGGTTCTTCTTGACTTGGTTCTCCTTGATCAACATCTGATTGTCCATCCATATCTTGATCGTCAACGTAATCACCAAAGTCTAAAGACTCAAGTGCTTCTGGAGCATTTAGCTCTAACCAATCTTTAACCAGTCCTCTTACACAGCTATCTGGATCTTCTGATGCTTGTGCTTTAATTCTTTTAAACAGTTCTGGATCTTCTATGATACCCTTTAGGCTTTCGATAGCATTGCTGCCGTCAACGCCTGCTGGAAAATGTTGTCCAACTAACTGTTGTAATTGATCTATTGAAGCCTGTTGCTGTTCAGGATCTTCGCTGGTAATTCCTGATTCTTCGCCTAGGTTCATTACCCATGATTCAAATTTATCAAAATCATTACTATATTCTGAAATTTCAGCATCATCGTAATCTTCGGTAGTGGTCATAGCGACTATGTCGTCATAGCCTATGGTATTGCCTTCTTTCATTAGTCTGTATAACACAGGAAATACTGATTTGATATCTTCTTTAAAATTGCGTACTGTAAACTTTTCTGTAAAATCTTCTACAACGTCTTGTGGTATTTCTAATGGTTGTTGTGCCTGGAAGCTTTCTTTGTAGGCTGCGTAGTGACTTTGTTTTGCCAATGCCTTAACCTGCTCACGTAAACGATTTAGTTGTTCGCCTGAACGCTCAACAACTTCATTTGTGTCCGAGTTCATTAGATCGTTGCGTACAACATAGTTGCCGAAACTCTTTAATTGAGCGATTTCTTCACTCATTTGTATAATGCTTTCGCCAATTTCATCGTATGGTTTTCCACCGTTGGCCACGTGACGTTGCATTGCACGGGCGCCTGCCAAGTGAATGAAAGGATATTTAAAACGTTCCCCGTCTGCATTTTCAACGAATAGACCTGATATGTTTCTAGATCTTGCTCCAGGAGCCATATCGTCTGCTAGGGCCTGACTATGTTTAATAATCAACCTAGTATCTTCTAATTTTTGATAGCTTACGGTCTTTGTGCCGTACATTGCGCTTTCACTCATAATGCTTTCTCCAACAGGTGTTTGTATTGTATTCGACTGTGTAGGTTTTGGTTGAGCATTTTGACTTAAAAATGCATAATCACGTTGATCCAAATTGTCTTTGGCGATATCGCGTGTGTCGAAATTTAGCAGTCTGCGTTTTGCAAAACTTCTTAATTCTCTTAAAAAACCATACCAATTGTCTTTTTGTCCGTCATCCATGCCCTCAGTAATTCCGTGGCTAAAGTAGACTTTCATGGAATTTGGCTCTGCTAGACTAATGCTAACATGCCCGATTGGGTTTTCACCTTCCATATAATCAAAATCAAAAAAGCGAGCTTCGTCTGGATTGATGGTAATCTGTCCAGTTTCGTTGCCTAATTTTAAGCCGCTGAATCTACTGCGTACTTTGTAAAATAAATCGTTGGCTATGTTGTTTCTTGCGTCCATAAGTATATTTATCAAAACCCTGTGCTAATAAAGATAGGCATAGGCATTGATTCCTCTGTGATTTTTTCAGTCATTTTGTCGTAAATTTTAGGATCCCAGTCCGCTAGTACATCTGCCATGCGAATAATTAGCAGTGTAGAACTTACTAGATCGTCATGTTCTCCGGATTTTGCCTTAAATCCTAGACCGCTAGCAACAAAAGTTTTTAATTCTGAAACCAATGCTCTTGAATTAATCTTCATTTTGTTAGTTTCTAGCAGATTTTTAAGTTGGCTACAAGTAGACACTTTTGTACGATGCGTAGTATTAAATCCTTTACGGAATTTACGGAAGTGCCCTTTACGGATAGGTTCACTTAAGAATAATCCGGGGAAGTTTTCTTCACCTATGTCGCTGATAACCATAAGTGCTGCTTCGCCGATGTTGTTATTTTCAACACTATAGTACAGTTGAGGATTTCCGCCTTTTTCTGTACCACGTGTTTGTATGTATTTCAGTATTTCTCTCATGTGTTTTACTTGATTCTGCACAGGAGTTAAGTTATGATGCCACTCTGCTACCTGAATCATGCTAGGCATTTCGTATACCTGGATAGCACCATAGTCACCGCCAGTTCCTAGACTAGGATCAAGTGCTACTAGGTATGTGAGTTTTGGATCGATATCTTTATACCAGCGTGTTTGACCCATTGTCATCTTAGGTTCACTACCTTGTAGCTCTGCTAGTTTAACTGCATTGATTAGCGTTTCATCAAAAATCAAGAATTCGCAGTCAAACTCTCGACGGAAGCGTTCTTCACCAATCTTAGCACGTTCCACTGCCGCCCATGCATCGTCTCGGTCTGGATGTTCTTTCCATGCTGCAAAATATGGAAAGAACCCGTTTACTCCCAATTCTTGTTCGTTGCCATACTCGTCAAATTTCTTGTTGGCTTCAGTCCAAATCATAGCAAACTGATCTTCGTCTGAGTTTGGTGTTGATGTAATAATAGCACGACCACCTGTTGACAATGTAGGTGATAATGCAGTCCAGAACTCTTTGGCTTTTTCTGGTGGTTGCACAAATGCAAACTCATCGCAATAAATCAATGAAAGAGATTTACCGCGTCCTGTGTTTTCTGTAGTTGTTGTTGCCTGTATACGAGCACCGTTATCATATTCAATAGTGTTTCTGTTGTAACTGATAACGCCTGCACGGATAAAGTCCGGCAAGTTTTCGTAACCATAACGATAGCGGTTCATAATATCCTGCGCACCTTCATACTTGTGAGCAGCAATCAACACCTGTGCTTCTGGCACAAACATTGTAAACCATAACAGGTATCCGCAGGCACAGGTTGTTTTACCCATCTGACGTGGTAACATAGCAATCACATCTTTATGGGTATGATATGCTTCAATTAGTCTTACTTGGAATCCGTAAGGTTCAAAATCAATAGCGCCTCTTACAGGGTGCTGGATTTTTAAAAAGTGTGTCATAAAGTAAAGCGGGCCCGTGACCGGATCCATACACGCTTCAAGATGTTTTACTTCTTCAAGAGTATAACGCTCTTGCTTATGAGCTTTTTTAATTAATACGCCGTCTAAACTTTTTGCCATACTTTATTTAATGAAAAAAATAGGCTCCGGAGAGCCTATTTGGTTTGATGTTTTTAGAATTAAGCGAAAGTTAATCCAGTTAATGCAACTTCGGTTACTGTAACGTCGTCTTCTGCGGTACCTAATGCTGTACGAATAGAATCTTCGATATTTTCATACGATCCGTCCATACTAGTTGACGCTCCGTATCCGTTACCGGAGTCAGTTTTAGTGATACCTACTAAAGCAATAAATTGGTTAGCTCCACTAGCTGTTGGTTTTCCAACATAGTAAACTTCTGCCATATCTTGCAACCCTCTAACTGCTAGAGATAAGTTACTACCAGCCACTGTTGGTGTAGTTGTAAAATTTATAGTAGCAGAAACAATTTTAAGTGCCTGTAATTGAGGTGTTCCAAAACTAGTGTAAGGACCAACACCAGATGCACCGTCACCTAATAATTTTCTAGCATTAGCATCAATGTTTACTGATGTACCTGTTGCTGTAGTTCCATATAAACTTGGCATTATTTTGCTCCTTTAGCTTCTGATAGGCGTTGCAATAATTCTGCACGAATAGCAGCACGTAGTTCGTCTTTGCTTTCTGGCATTGCCATTGGATTGTCGCCTTGTTTGTAACTATGCTTAACCATTGCCTTTGGCTTGTTCATGCCACCAGCAAGTTTGTTAACCATGTAATCTGTATCTTTGTAGTCAGGACCTTCGTCGCCGTCTAGTGAGTTGGCAAAACTTTCTTTTTCTTCTTCGCCGCCTGTGATCTTGTCACCAAGTGCGCCACCTGCAACACCGCCAACAGCGCCACCGATAGCACCGCCGATTGGTCCACCAACTGCTGTGCCAAGTGCGCCGCCTGCTAACGATCCAGCAGCATTACCTGCGATCTCACCGCCAATGCCTTCATCATCATCATGATCTAAAGGACCGTCTTCTTCACCGTCTGCATCAATTGGCTCTGGCTCAATCATTTTGTCTCTTAGATCTGCCATTGATGGGCCAGCAGGTGGAGGTAATAATTTATCCACACCGTGGTCTGGCATGCTATCTGGTTGATTGATCATGTCTGGATTAACTTTAGTCATTAACTTCATTAATTCAGCAATGTCATCTAAACCTTGAGCATTAAGATTTACGCTCATGCTTGGTGGTGGAGTATCTTTATGTTCCATTCCCATCGGAGCTGGAGGCATATCGCCACATTCTTCAATTGTTGCTTCGTTAGTTGGTGCTGTTGTTACAGGTTGATCTAACTCTTGCATTTTTGATAGTAACTGGTGAAAGTTCATTTTACTTGTCCTTTGATCGGGCTGGTGCTTTGCTCATAGGAGATTGCATACCCGCTTTGTCTTGTTTTTGTTTTGAAATCTTGTATTCTACTTGAGTGCCTTCTTTTTTACGCTCTTTAGATGCTTTGCTCAAGTCTTTTAAGAAACTCTTATTGAAGTCATCTCCAAAATAATCTTTGTGAGTAACTTTTCCTGTTTCCTTATACTGAGAATCAGTAAGTAACGGATCCTTCGAAGTTTCAACATCGGTTAACACCTGCTGCTCTTCGCCGGGCTCGCCTGAACCTCTTACACGGAAACAACTTTCAGGAAGCCCAAGTTCTTTAATATCATGGATGATTTCCGGTGATGTAATCGGATACTCACATGCTACTTCGTAAATTGTTACTTCTGAATTTGGATGGTCTGGGAAATCTATTGGCAATGCTTGGATTGGCGTTTTTGATGCTTTTTCCAAGGTCGCCACCTTACAACGTTCTAGTCGAGTCTTTAACTCTTCCTGAAAGTTTTTAGGTACTTCTCCAGCAACTTTAATCTTAAAGCTGTAAAGTTTTTTGTTTTCAACAAGATAATCTTTAAAAGTCTTCATAGTTGTATTTAGTTCTTTTGACCCAATTTCTTAAGCAGCTCGTTACGGTCTGTAATCACGTAACCAACTCCGTTTAGAACATCGTTAGGGTCTGTATTGTTGTCATTATCGATCTTTAGTTTTTTCAACTGTAGATCAACGGCTTTTAATTTTTTGTCAATTTTAGCTGATTTAGCATCAACTGCGGTTTTAAGCATTGTACCCGCTACTTCAAAAATACGCCCGCTATAGCGTACTTCTACATTCATGCCCAGATCCATTAAATCGTCATAGGCTTTTTCAGCTTTGGTTGCTAAACTATCTAATTCTGCGTCGTTAATTGCATCCAACTCTTTAATCTGCGGAAGCCCACGTGTTATTGCCTGTACTGCTTGATAGCTTTGATCAAGACTCTGTACTTCTTCGTGCGTGGGTTTTTCAACCGCAGGTTCTTCTTGCGGTTTAACTTCGTCTAGATTAAAAAGTTCTTCTAATTTTTTAGTCATACTTTACTTATCTACGTTTTCCACCCTGATGGAAAATATCCCCTTCATTTACAATACGAAATCTGACACCTTTTTGCTTGCACCATGCTTGTGCTGCTTCCCATTTTGCCATATTTTTAACATACTGCTGTTGATTGTATTGGCTTTTGCCAACGTTTTCCAACTTGGTTTGACTCAATGGTTTTATTTCTACAACTTCGGCGTGTTTTTTGCCATTCTTATCTACATAGTTGATAAAAAAGTCCGGAACATATATTGTGCTTTTGCCAGTGAGGGGATCTCGATAAGGAATTTGAATTGATTCGCTGGCCCATTTTTCTACACTAGGATGTTCGTCTAGCATTCGCATAAACACAAACTCCCAACTGCTGCGAGCCAATGGCGTTTTAATCCCAATGTACTTATCAGGATTCTTCATATCAAATCGACCCTGAGCAAATTTTGCCATTATGGTAATATATTTCTAATTTGTGTAGGCATAACGGGTTTTGTTCTAAACCCTAATGTTGATATAGGAGTTCTATTGTTGTTTAGAATTTCACCTACTAATGCACTAATATCCATATTTGGATATTCGCCTAATGTGTCTAATAATTTAAAAATAGGCGTGTTGTCTAGCTTTGCTTGTTTTAAAACGGTAGTTGCTACTACTATAGCAGCCTCTTGACCGAATCCTCTTTTTTCAAAAAATGCTGTTGCCGCTGCAACGTCTACAGCATTAAATTCTAAAGGTTCGTCGCCATAGTTGTCAAAAAATAATTTGGTGCCTGCTGCACTATCTTGTACGACGGTTGATGGTAGATTGGTAGCCATTATGCTATGTTCTCCCCACCCGCCATTTGCCTCTGAGTAGCCGGCGTTGTTTCTTGGGCATTAGTACTCTTTGGAAATATAGTTCCAACATATCCACCGACTGTCGACACTGCTGTGGCAATGTTTGAAGGATTACTTAAAATATTAATTGCTTCGTTTTTAAGTCCTTCTTTAGTAAGTCCTTTGAAGTTTTTATATGTGTTAATTGATTTAATTGCGGTTCCTAAAAAGCCACCAACGCTGTCAAATGCATTTCCACTACTAATATCACCAAAGATCTGTTCTAGTCCATCTAATACTCCACCTTCGCCAGCAAGGTTACTTACGCCGCCACCGGCAACACTCAATGGGCTTGGTACTGTATCATAATGTAGAGTGGCAAATCCTTTAGGATTGTTAACTTTAACAGTTCCAGCTGAATATTTTACAGCTTCATATTCAAGAGTCATCTGACTCTCAAGTGTGTCGCTTTCTGAATATGCTACTGATCCGTGATTCCAAGATTTAATTTTAGGATTTACCAATGTGTATCCTAAAAATCTTCTTCGACTCATGGTATAGATACTGATAGATTTGAAGAATGGTGTTTTAATATCATTATCCATACCATATCTAAAATTGTCTTTTGGAGTTTTTGTAGGTCTTAATTGCGTTGCTTCGTACGCTGCTAGAGGTTGTGATCTATCTGCAATATAGTAACCGTAATAAATTGCCCATAGTGCATTTACAATACCGGCATTGTCATCATGCATTGTGATATTGACTGCATCATAATTAATCTGTTTGTAAACAACTTTTTTTCTGTTGTATTGATTTTTTACAGTTGTATCAAAACTATACTTGGGCAAGTCAGCTGACTTTACTAACATACCCACTTCGGTGCCGTGCTTTGCTGTAAATGAAGGTGCTTTATGTGCTGACGAGTCAATCTCAAAACGCACATAGAACATGAATTTCGTTCTAGGCGATAATCGATAGGTGTCATCGATAAAAATTCTAGTAGCATGTTGCCAGTTAGATACCAAGCCCTTAGGATTAGTAATACCTTTAACAGCACCGGAAGCGAAGTCGTTTAAGAAACGTGTGAATTTATTTGCCATACAATATTTATGTCACAAAAAAACCCGAGTTAAACTCGGGTTCTTTGTTAATGTTACTATTAAGCTGTTTGTGTACCAGCACCAGTAACAGCTTGGCCAAGTGTTCGACCAACTGTTGCACCAATACCAACACCAACGTCTGCTGCACCAGCACCCCATTGCTCCATGTTATCAAAGCGGATGGTTAATGCTACTGTTGCTGCTTCGTTTGTACCATAGTTCATATCACCGTAATCTGCGTTCATAACAATACAACCATACATATTAATTGTTTCTAGAACGTTTGGTGTTAGAGCAGCGTTTCCACCGTCTAATACTTCAATACGTGTTGTAAACTTGTAATCGATACCAGAACGTGCAGATGCTTGTTCTAAGAAGTCGAATTGTTTCTGGATTTGTTGTCCAACTAGTTTTTGCACTTCACCACTAGCATCATCACGTAGTGTTAATGTTAATGTTTCGAAGCTTGGTTTACCAGCTAGGTAAACTTTACTGTTGTAAACATCTAAAGCAATTTCTTCAAAGTTTACTTTAGGACGAGTTACGTCTGCAACTTGTTTTGTTAATTCAGTTGCTGCTGAAACACCAAAGCCTAGGAGAGTCACTCTAAAGCGATATTTCAGTTTAGGCATTAGAAGTACTTGCGTACCTCCAGCCGTTGGAACTGTCATGTTATTTAATGAGGTAATAGGCATTTTTAAATCTCTCCTGTGTTCTTGACACGTAATGGAATGTAAATGAATTCAACTGCTTTTACTGGCTCAATTGCAATGTCTACATACAATTCATTGCGGTCGATCCTTGCAGGTGTGTTATTGCTTTCATCACATACAACTGCAAAGTCGTATAGGGCTCTTAAACCTACTAATTCAAGCAACAAACTTTCACATGCTTGTTTGATTTCATCACGTGTGATTTTATCATTTGGTTCAAAGATGTATGGGCGAGCAAGTTTATTCAACTGGCTACGTAGATACACTACCAAACGTGCTACGTTAATTCTATCTAGTGCAGAAGCATTTCTAGCACGAGTTTTTTGACCGTAGTTAACTAAACCAACACCGTTAAAGAATGTGATCGGGTTAATTTTTAGATCATATAATGTATCGCGTTGTCCTTCGTTTAATGCTACTGTCTGGAATTCGCCGCTTAGTGCATCAATATAACCAACTGCTGTTGCGTTAGTAATGCCGCCGCGTCTTGTACCAGCTGGTGCAAACCATGGATAAGCAACATTGTCACTTAGTGCGATAGTTTTTAGCATCATATGTGCTGGAGGAACAACTGCATTAGAACCACCTAAGTCTGTAGTGAAGCCGCTTGGGTAAAATACCGCTGCATATTCATCATATGACACTAGGCCCATATCGCCGTTGTCTGTTACTAACTCGGCGTTTGAACCCCAGTTAGTTAAACTTGTAGCATCTGCTGGTAAACGGAATGGTGTATCGCCAACCACAAACGCTGTTAAGCCACGATCAATGTTTAAGTTGATCAAGTTGCTTAGTAGCTCAGTGTATCCAGGCGCAGCGATCAAGTTAAAGTTACGACGTTCTTCGTCACGGATTGATGAGCTTGTGTCAACAACACTCTTAAGTGCTGCAACAACAACACCACGTTGTGCATGACGACCAAAGCTGCCTGAACCGTCTTCATTGTTCGGACTTGCTGTAACCCAGCGGTCAGTTGCGTATGCACTCATGCTGTCGCCACTTGTTGGAGCAAAACCACCATCGCTTTGTGTTAGGCCTGCTTTGTAACGCTCGTTATCTTGTGCTTGATTAATGTAGCTGTTTCTATATTTCTTAACGTTACCACCACTTCTACGCAAGTTCCATAGTAGCATACCTTGTGGGTATAGTGATGGATCCGGACTGTCAAAATCAACAAAGTTGCTGATCAATAAGTCTTCGATTGATGTTTGTGTTGAAGGTGTTACTGATCCATCGTCACCCCAACGTGCATCAGCGAATAAAATTCCTGATTCTGTTTGTTGATCAGTCTTGTCAACTAGTTCCCATTTTGTTGATGCAGGGCCGCTAATCGAATCGTTGTATCGATAAATTGTTGGGAAGTTTTCTAAATCTGCTGTGCTGATCCAAAGGTCGCCGTTGACTGTTTCGCCTGCAACGTATGGATTTGAAGCAGAAACCATCGGTGCATAACCTGTATCATTTGATGATTTAGTGCTGTATGGAGATCCAACAGCTCTGTAACCAACCCAAATTTGTCCGTTGTGTACCATAATGTCCACTTCGCTAAATTCTGGATTGTACCATAGTTGTCCATCTGATGGCTCATTTAATGGTTCATCGGCAGTTACCTGTGCTGAACTGTCAATTAATGGTGCCCATAAACTAGCTCTGTAGTCAAATGTGCTGTCGCCGATTTCTTTATCGTATACATTTGTTTGACCTGCAAATAGATCACCAATAACACCGCCGGTGCCTTCTGTGAATCTAATATCGCCACCTAATTTGTGTACAAGTTGTACACGGTTGTCTGTGGTAACACTAGCTTCAACGTTGACAAAACCTGCTGCATTGATTGCAGTAGCAATCCTATCAGCATCTGTACCCGCACTGTGGGTTAATGTTATTGAAATTGTTTTTGCTGTAGAAAGTTCTTTGCTGCCAATTACAGTTTCAGCCATACCAAAACTATATGTTCCTGCACTTGCAACTCCTGCAACTGCTGAAACTACCGTTGTAACACCTGCTGTTTTTCTTTTAAAGAATTTAAAAACTGCTGTTTCTGGAGTTATATCTAATCCGTCTTCTTCGTTAGCATTTGTTTCAACGTATAAGTCATTAGCTGCTAATCCAGCTCCGCCACCTGAACGGTCTAGGAAATAAATTGCTTGGCTATTTGATTTGTACATTGGACATTCGTAGCTGACCCAAGTTTCTGAACCGCTGTCCCAACGTTTAACTCTTATGCGAGCGCCGCCGTTTGGCTCAGTGGTCTTAATCCATACAGAACCTGTTGCTTGACCGTCATTGTAGTCCGGTGAGGATCTTTTCCATTGTGGAACTTGTGTATGTGGTGTTTGTTGTAATGCTGGTACTTTGTAAGTTCCTGCAACAATACCTAATTTTGCTTTATCTGCATCTGAACCAGAAACAAATGCAATAGTAACTAAACCGTTGTTTGATGTGCCGTCTGCATAGACATACAATCTACCAGAACTATCTACGTTTGCTTTGATGCCACCGCCAGCTCCGCTGATTTTAGTTGCTGCTGCGGATGCAGTGTCTGTATTTAAAATACTAATTGTTGAGCCACCGTTGAATTTAATTCCAACAGTTGCAGCTGGAATTGCGTATGCTTGTTTTCCGCCAGCAATTGCAAAACTCGCCTTCCATTCAGCACTTCCAAGTAGCACCCATTCGCCTGCTTGGACACCGTAGGCAACGTTACCTGCGGATTTGTAATAAATTCTAGCTGTTTTGTCTGTTGCAGAATCTTGTAATACCACAGCGTAATCGCCAATAGTACCTACAGAATCTTTTGGCATGCCGCTGGTAATTTTAGCTGCGTTGTCGTCTGTTAAAACGATTGGGCTTTTTGTTGTGAATTTTTGTCCGCCAACTGTACTAGCTGCATTGCCGTTCCATTCTTGAATTCCCCAAACTGAAGTTTGTGAATCAATCCACCATGCGCCATCATCTGGCATTGCTCCCGGGGCGTTTGCTGAACCTTCTAGTTGAGCTAAATCTACGTCTGCACGTACAATGAAAGCAGCATTGCTAACACCTAACAAACTGTAAGCTGCTAACAAACCATATTCGTTGCGCTCGCCACCGTGTATTGGGTTTGATGAAGCTGTCTTTTCAAAAAATGGTACACCAAAAGTATCTACTAGATCTTTTTGGCTTGTCATTTTAAATGCCTGTCCGGCATTTGCTTTTGTAGTTCCTGAAGCAGTGCTCGTACCTGCTCCATTTAGTTTATCTTGGGCTGTAGCTACAATAATAAGAGGAGTTGTACCAGGTTCTGCTGGTGTGTAAAAACTCTCGTCGACTACCGTAACTGATACGCCTGGTGATTGTAATGTTGCCATTCCCTATTTCTCCTGGTAATAGTGTTTCTCAAAGTATTTAGCGGTTAATAGGAAAATTGGCTTCTTTACCTTATTGAAAAAGGGGCAAAAAAGGTGTAAATATCTTTATGAGACCACTTTGCAAGTGCGGATATCGCCCTAAAGCGATAAACTATAAAAAGAACGGAAGGGTTTACTACCGTAAACTGTGTGAAGTCTGTATGAGTCACGGAATTGGACACGGTATTCCGCGATGGCAGCAGTTAGGTTACCAAATGAAATCGCAATGTGAAAAGTGCGGGTTTAAATCGCAGCATAAAGAAGTTTTCCGTGTATTTCACATAGACGGAAATCTCGATAATTGCAGGTACAGCAACTTAAAAACAGTCTGCTGTAACTGTGCTCAGATATTAGGCAAAGAGGGTATTGCTTGGAAACAAGGAGACCTCATTGCCGATTTCTAACAAATTTGCAGACTGTTGATACAACTGATCGATAGTACCGTTATTATCAATAATAATATCAAACTTACTGCCTAACCAAGCCCATTCGCTGGCATGGATTCCTAATCTTTTCATTTCGTTGATTGCTAGATTTGAACCTTTGTTAGCAGCTACAGCGTGTTCGTACCATTCGGGTAACGCACCTCTCTGTACCCAAACAATCGTTCCACCGGCATTTTTAATTGCGGAGATTTCATTAGGAAAGCGACAATCACTGATCACCACATTGTCTTTGCTGTTGCGGATTTTGTTTTCTAAGCTGGCAATCCAAATATCATCGTGGAAACTTTTGCGGCAAACTTCAGTACCCCAGAATTGTAATACCCACCGAGGAGTGAGTGTAGGCATATCTAATCGTTCGGCCCACCAAGGATCTACTTGTTCGCGCCACTCACGTGCTTCTTTAGTGCGCCCTTCAAGCATTGTTCGGTCCCAGCCAAAGACATTTGCCACAGCATCTTTAAGTGTGCTTGCAAATGATTCTCGTCTAAATTCGTGGAAGTTAACTAGATAGTCAGCGACTGTGTCCTTGCCGCTGCCGATAAAACCGCAAATACCTATGATCATAATTGTCTCCTATAAGACTATTATAATATAGATTTACTAAAAAGTCAAAGGAATTTAACCAATTACCCAACCCCAACCTTGGGTAGTGATTCCGGTTTTAAGTGCCTCATCCAATTTATCAATTTCTGCCTGGGCTTCGGTTTTCATAGCCGCACCGTTCAATCCAGTACCGCCCTGTGGTCCTGCAATTTGAGCAAACTTTTCACGTGCTTGACCCAGCATCATTTTACAGTTGGCAAGACTATAATCTTTAATCCATTGCCCCGAATACACATCGTCAATGATAGCAAAGTCTGGTTTGGTATTGTAAACCTGCAACATCACGCTTTCCTCTCCTCGAGGACGTTGATGAATTATAAGTTTACGACTTTGTGGATGCCATGTAAAGTTAATGTAACTACCAAACATTTTACCAACTAGTTCTTGGTATTGAGCAAACAATTCGTAAGTTAGTAACCCACCCATATTTGTACTGGCTAGCAAATAAGTGTTAGTATAGGCCATGTTGAATGGTTCAAAAACAGTGCCGCCTGTTCCGTTACCCGTTCTAGATCCTACGCTTCGACGAAATATCTGCCTTACCTGCTGTATTTCTTGAGGTAGAATATATTCGTTTTGGGCTTCTGTTAATGTTAGAAATGCATAGCTTTCTTCTACAGCGTTATCGCTGCGTTGACGGAAAACTGCTAGGGCACGATTAAGTGCTGTTTCATAGTGTATAGGATCTAATTCTACATCAATCATGCCATCGCCTAGCATGGTTTTGCAGTAGTTAAAAACCTGTTGTTTTGCTTGATCAGTTGAGCTCATATAACTATTTATCGTAGCGGTAAATATATGACTATGCCAAGACTCAGCTTATACCGTCCCGAAAAGGGCAATGATTACAAGTTTATCGATAAAACTATTTGGGAAATGTTCCAAGTAGGCGGAGTCGACGTGCTTATACACAAGTATCTAGGACCAGGAAGTTCTATCAATGATACACCAACTACTCCTACATACTCTAGTACAAATCCATCGCAAATTCAAGATCTACTGTTTTTAGAAAACAGAGATAGAAAATACGAACCTGACATTTTTACACTACGTGGTGTTTACAATATACAAGATTTAGATTTTAACCTAAGTCAATTTGGATTATTTTTACAGAACGACACAATATTTGTAACCTTCCATATCAACGACACTATTGAAAAAATAGGAAGAAAACTTATAGCGGGGGACGTTATTGAATTACCTCATCTAAAAGATGACCATGCACTTAACGATTTACAATTTGCTCTAAAACGTTTTTATGTTATTGAAGAAGTTACCCGTGCTGCTGAAGGATTTTCAGCTACTTGGTATCCACATTTATATCGTGCAAAATGTAAACCAATGGTAGACAGTCAAGAATTTAAAGATATACTTGACGGACTTGCAGACGATACTGGCGAGGACGGAACAACTACTCTACGAGATATCATGAGTACGTATGAGAAAGAAATGCAGATTACGCAGGCAGTTCTTGATCAAGCAGAGGCCGATGTGCCAAGAAGTGGTTTTGATACTACTAGTTTCTATACCTTGCAAACAGATGCCCAGGGTGATTCAATTTTAACAACTGTTGATTCTGAAGTATTAGATGCTTCTGTAGAAACACAGGCAACCGATGATGCTGGTAATTTATTATTTGACGATGAAGGCAATCCGGTGTATGTTGGATCAACAGCCAGCACCATGTTGTTATCGGCGGCACAGAAAGGTTATCGAGGATACATTACACAAGATGGCATTCCGCAAAATGGAGCACCATTCACTGCAGGAATTGCATTTCCTAACAGTCCAGTTGAAGGTCAGTTTGCTCTAAGAACAGACTATTTGCCAAATAGATTATTCCGTTATAATGGAACACGTTGGGTTAAACAGGAAGATAATGTGCGTATGACTATGAGCAATAGAGGTTCTCATGATGGTACTGTCAATCAAGGTCTGTGGACTGTTGGTGCAACCTATCAGAAGAACGATCTTGTTAAATTTAATAATGCAGAATACGTATCTAAAGTTAATAACAACTTAGGAATTCGTCCATCAGCAGACATTGCAAAATGGCAACAGATTCGTGTTACACAGAAAACCAGTTTCATTAACAACAATACTACCAATGTAATTGACGGACATAACATTGAAGAAAAACAAAGCCTATCTAAGGCATTAAGACCACAGGCGGACGAATAATGGATTTCTTTTACGACGGACAGATAAGACGCTATGTCACACAGTTTATGCGTGTGTTTATAGGTTTTAAATATCAAGCAGGAGACGGTGAACAACGAGAAGTTCCTGTGATGTATGGTGATATGACTCGACAAGTTGCCAGTTTAATCAAAGACAATTCTGAAAATAAAATGTCCACGGTTCCAAAAATTGCCTGCTATATTTCTGGGTTAGAAACAGATTCTACTAGAATTTCAGATGCAACCTTTGTCAGCAAGGTTAATATTCGTGAAAGAAAATGGAGCGACAACAGCGGACAAATAGAGTACGGAAGCAGTCAAGGCGGTGGGTATACTGTTGAAAGATTAATGCCAACCCCATATAAACTTTCTATGAAAGCAGACATCTGGACCAGCAATACTGATCAAAAATTACAGTTAATGGAGCAGCTTTTAGTTTTATTCAATCCAAGTTTAGAAATACAGACTACTGACAACTATATTGATTGGACCAGTTTAAGTGTTTTAGATATTAAAACTATTACGTTTAGTTCTAGAACTATTCCACAGGGCGCAGAAAGTGAGATTGACATAAGCACTATAGAATTTGAAATGCCAATTTGGATTACTCCGCCGGCCAAAGTTAAAAAACTTGGAATCGTTAAGAATATTATTAACAATGTATTCAGCGAAGAAGGTGATATTGTTAGCCTTGAAGATTTGATTTACAACAGAAGAAAAGGAACATTTGAAACAACTTCAAATAGATACAGAGTGTTATTGTTTAAATCTAATAACGGTCAGCCGTACGATTACGATGTAACATTGGTCAATCCAGATGCTGCGGTATTAGCACTAGGACTAGATCAAAAGTCTATTAAAAACGGAGAACCGATTGACTGGAATGGAATTCTAACAGTTCAAGGCGGATACGAACCCGGAAGTCAAATGTTTTTTAAACAATCTTCTGGATATGAAATGATTGGTACTTACGCCATCAATACTGTAAATCCTTCAGTTCTAGTAGTGACATTTGATCAAGATACAATCCCACAAAACACATTAGTCAACAGTACTATTACAGGAGTTGCTGCAAGAGGAACTGTAGATGCCATTATAGATCCTTACAAATACAATCCAATAGAAGTGTATGGCAGTCAGGCTGCTATTCCGTTGGGCATTAGATTCCTTATGTTAGATGATGTTAATTCAAGTGTAAATGTTGGACAATCTTATGGTCCTGCAACTGTTACTAGTACGGCAACACTTTATGACGGCCCAGATGCTTGGAAAAATCTCAATTTATCAGACCCTGTAATTAAAGCTAATTCTATTATTGAATGGAGTGGAACTGCGTGGGTAACTGTATGGGATCCAGTTACAGGTGATGACCCAACATATATTCAAAATCTGCGTACAGGCATCAAATATCGCTGGGATGGAGATCAGTGGATTAAAGCGTTTGAAGGCGAATACGCACCAGGTTTGTGGAATTTCTTACCGCCCAGCTTATAAGTAAAGGTATGCAACAGCGTGCCGGATTACTTTTTCTTGCTAAAACAACAGGACGGATACTTCTAGTATTAGAAGAATCTAAGTGGACTGTACCTACATTTTCTAGACAAGAGTCGCTATTATCCGATGCTGAAAAACTTTTAGAAACATATAGCCCTGGTAGATTACTGCCAATTGAATTGTATATTTCTGAAGACAAGGGTTTTGAATACGGAACTTACGTGTGTCTAACCAAAGATGAATTTTTAACTTCTGCTAGTAAAACAATAGCATGGTGTGATTTGGATCATTTGCCTAATCAGCTACATGGCGGGTTGAAGGTCACATTAAATAATACCGTTATTAGAACCAAAATTGAAACCATATTAATATTAGAGAACGAAGATGCTAATACAAAATAGTCAAAGATTTATTGAAGATTACGAAAATTATCAAAAAAGAATTTCTCAGATCACTGACGAGAATCTAAAAAATCAACTTACAGACATGTTGGTTAAATTGAAAGAACATATTCAATATATTGATAGAACTCATGAACAGATATTTTTCACTGGCAAAATAGCCACTGACGAAATAGCTGAAAATAGAAATCAAGTAGCCGAATATAAAAAACAATTAGATAGTCGGCTACTTGCTTGGGACCAAGAACGATTCCTTAAGCCTGAGCTTCACCCCAACGCAGAATAATACCTGCTGGCACCGCAGTTCCCGCTACCTTATAGATATTAATTGCCAATACGTCAGGCCCGTTCGGGAATGCACCTCTACCACCGATTGCTGTGGTTGTCAACTCTTTCAATTGTGACAAATTAATAGACGTTGTTGAACCGGGATTACTAATGAATGAAAATACCTGTTCTCCCGGAAGAGCAAATTGAACGTCACCAAATTGGAATGTAACTGTTCCAGCAGCTGATAGTGTTGAGCCTGACGTTTGTGTAAATGTAACACGTCTAACAGTTATCCCGCCAAGTGTTCTTGATGCGATACCAGCTACAGATGTACCAGCTGGGAATTGAGTAAAATTACTCGCTACCCTAGTACCAGTGGTAGCACCCGATGCGTTCCACGATGCATTTGTAAAGAATAAAAAGTTAGTGAACGCATAAGAAGCAGCAGTTCCTGATGCTGTAACAGTGGTGCTTACAGTATTTGCAGAACCTGCTGTACTAAGGCCGTTTCCTGCAGCAGTCAACACAATTCTTGTATACGATATACTAGCTACTCTAGCATAAGCTGGAGTAATTAAACTGACTGTTTGATTCGCAGTTAAGAATGTAGCTACCTGTACAGTATCTCCAGCTGCTATACCTGAGCTGGTAGCGTCTGTATCGAGTACCAAAAAGTCTGTTCTTGCAGTACTGATCGCACTGGCATACTGGGTTGAAATACTAGATGTAACTGTAATGGCAATGTTCTGACCTGTTGTTGTAGGACTGCTGAGATTGGCCGGAACGTTCATTACGATCTGTGTGTATGCTGTTCCTAGATAACTTCTAGTAATAGATGTGATTTGTTGACCACTGGTCAAGTATGTAGCTACTGATAATGTATCTCCAACACGTAACGGAGTTGTAGATAGTAGCGTATCGTATGCAGCATTAGTTATTAAGAAATCAGTTCTAGCTGTGCTGAGAGCAGATAGATAGGTAGTATTTCCTGTTGTTGGGCCAGTTGGAGAAAAGTTTAATGCAGTAATTGCATTAGTTACATTACTAAATGCCCTAGCTACTAAAGTGGCAGTCAATGCTCCTTGGATTGTTGCTGTAGAAGTTGTTAACGGTGTTCCGCCCCAGTTAATCGCACCACCGAGAGCGACCTGTGCGAAACTTGGCTGGCCGCCTGCTCCAGCACTGGATAATCCGCTCCATGTAATCTTAGTCGGATCTGATGGGTAGTTTCTTGGATTTAAAACTCCTTCAACAACGATAGCCCCAGTACCAGAGTCTGCAGTTACAGAAATTTCATTTAATAATAATTGCGCTCTGTTCAATAAATCACGCTCACCTAAATCTCCAACCAGTGCATTTGACACGCTAGGTGCTAGTCGAATCATAAATGCCGTTTGTTTATCGACGCTTGCAGTCAAACCTGTAGCAGCATAGTTAAAGATATAACCGCGATCTTCGTCAAACATACCGTCTGTTAAAATAGCAGAACCCCAGTGGTTAATAGTTGGAGTAATCGTACAACTTACCAATGCTACGCCAGCACCTGCAGAGTGTGTAGTTGCTGCTCCTGCTGTATAGGTTCTGTTTTGTCCTGCAGAGAAATTGCTCAAGTTGGCAGCTCTAGATACTCCAGTTAATCTGTTTCCTGATTTTCCAGCATAGAAAATTAACTCATTGTCAACATATAAAGTTCCGGAACTTGGAAATCTTGAAGCATCAGTTAAGTATAACGATGTTGCAGTTGCTGACAAACCTGCTGATAATTTATCTAAGGCTGATCTATTTTCAACTTCATAACGAACAGGTAAGTTAGCTGTACGCATATACGCTTCGTAGTTAATGTTGCTGTTACGAATTCTGTGTAAGAATACAAATTTACCATCGGCACCCCTGATCATGAATTCAATAAAACCTGCCGCATACCATGAATATTGAATACCGATCATCTGCATACGCTGCGGAATAATGTTATAACCGCTTGGTCCAGTTCCGTCACCTTTATCCATATTCCATTCGTGTTGCGGGACTACTAATTCTTTTACCAAACACATTTTAACGCCGACAACGTTGTTAACTCCTCTCCAGTCTGGAGCTACAGTTAAGGTTGTATCATTAGTAATGCTGGTAACTGTGTGGGTCATTCCTCGAATAACAACTTTGTCGTGTACTTTAATTTGTGAAGTAAATCTAGTTCCTGTTCCTTGAACTAAATTGCTTTCAGTTTGAATTGCGCACTGGCCAGCTAGTTGGAATGTTGCACTTCTTCTAACCAATGACAATTCATTGCCATCGAATTGATAGAAAATTCCGTTTTGATCATCAAATGCGCCAACGCGAACGGTTGAGCCGTGCCACGATTTAACAGAAAGAATGCATCGAGGTCCAATATCGGCAACCAATGTTGATAACGGCACTAGGGCACGAACTCTAAAAGATCTAGAAGATAGTATGCTTTCAACTGTGTATGTTCCGTTGTACTCAAAAGAATTAAATCCTGTGACTTCAATGATACCGCCCGGTTGTAGTCCGTGGTCAGTATCGTCAGTGCTCATAGTGATATAACTACCTGTGGTGTATCCTGCGGCTGTTGCACTTGCTAAATTATAATTTGGTGCAAATAATGCACCTGTGGTATACATAATGCCTTTACCAGACTGATAACGAATATATTTTTTACTTTGACGAATAGCCTGTGCACCGTGTTGTGGGCCACCAGTACCTAACATAACACCACCGTCAAACGGTCTGTGTACAAAGAAACTATCTGGTCTGGCATATAACACACCCGATATCGCAGCAGTTGCATTGATAGTCCCGGTAGTTCTAGCAGGGAATCTAATTGAAGTTGAGGTCGGAACCTGTGTGATTACAAACGGACCAGCTGCTAAATTATGATTAGCTGATGTTAAGCTGACTGAAAGTGCATTGCTTCCTGAGCCAACAACGGCAAATATTCCAAGCCCTGAATAATTTCCGTATGCGATTTCTTCCCAGGTTCCAGATGCAGCTAATGCCTGTGCTGTCCAAGATCCTGTTGTTCCGTTGAATGATGTTGCTGCGGTTGTTCCGCCATCGGTCACTGCAACAAACACGTCGTCGCCAAATGTAATACTGTTCCAGTTTGCACTTGAAGGCAATGCCGCTGTAGTCCATGCTGTTCCGTTTATTGAAACTGCTGCTGCCGTGCTGCCGGTAGCAATCGCAACAAATCTTCCGTTTCCAAAAGCAACACTAGACCAGTTAGAACTGGTTGGCAATGTTGCCGATGCCCAGTTCGCTCCGTTGTCTACGGAATATGCAGCGGCTGTGCCTCCTGAAGCAACAGCAACTAGGTAATTTGAAGTACCGATAATACCGCCAACTACATCAGTCCAACTAGAAGTGCTAGGTAACGTTGCGGCTACCCAAGTAGTTCCGTTGATAGAATATGCGGCAGCATTTGATGAAGATCTTACAGCAACAAACACACCGTTAAAATAAGTTACAGACGTCCATGTTCCACTACTCGGCAATGCGCCCATTGCTGTCCAGTTTGCACCGTTATCTGTAGAATATGCTGCAAGTGTTCCTGTTTGTTGTACAGCTACCCAATAGGTAGTTCCGCTAATTGGACCGGCTGCAATACTGGTCCAACTAGAGGCTGCTGGTAGTGAACCAACATTGGTCCAGGACTGGCCATCAATTGATTTATTTGTTCTGGCAGAATCAGAGGTTATTGCAAGGAATGTACCGCCGTAGAATGCTGTGCTGATCCATGATTGGCTGTTGGTCAATGCTCTAGTTGTTGATGCAAACCCCGGAGCAGGTTGAGAAGTGACACTTGATAGAATACTTGAACCTGGCAGCAGGCCGTGCGCACTGGTAAAGTCTACCTGAACTGTTGCAATAGCTCCTACGTTTAATGTAGTCCCTTCTAAAATTTCATTTGTGATTGCTTCACTGATTGTAACTGAAGGGTAAATGACAATGTCTGCTCCAGCGAACGGTGTTCCTGACGCTGATACTGTAGTAATATTTCCACTGCTAACTGCTGTTACTGATAATGTACAATCATTCAATGGAGAAGCACCACCTAATAAATTTCCTGGGATAACAATTCGATTTCCTACGCGATATCCTGTGCTGGTAATGCCCGCAGTTGTTTCTGCAGAATATGTTCCTTCAGCTGCTGTAATATCAAATACTGCTCCTGATCCAGTATTTGCAACGCTGATTCCAGAAATACTTGTATATGTTTGATTTCCATTCACACCAATCGCAGTAAGAGACACTGTGAAGTCAACAATCGCTCCAGTACCAAATGCTACCCCGTCAACTGTGATAACAATATCATTAGCAGGACTTGTGCCGCCAAAGTTTGTACCGTCCCAAGTAACAGTATCGCCTTGAGCAAACCCAGTACCACCACCAACTAATGTTATTCCATACGACCCAGTTCCGCCTTGACGTACCACTGTAATTTGTGCAGCACTACCACTCACGCTGTCGGTTGATGATAGCGCAACATTTGAATATGTTGCACCACCAGTGGCTGCTGTTCCTGAATAGGTAAATGTAAGAATTGCTCCTGCACTGTCTACTGTACTAACAGTGATAAACAGGTCATTAGTAACATCAACTCCTCCAAGATCAGAGCCAAGAATTTTAACTATGTCACCTACAGAATACCCTTGACCGTTTCCTGTACTATCGCCCGCATCTACAACAGAAGTATATGCACCACCTGATCTATCAACGATAAATGTTGCACCTGTTCCGTTTGCAGGAAAGTTTGTTCCTGCAACACTTGATGTTGCTCTATTAGCGCCTTGTTTAATTTGAGAAAATGCTGATGATAGATTTAATTGACCACTAACTCCAATAGAGTTTATGAAGATAGCATTATTTGATCCATCATCGATTGCCATACCAGCTTGCACACCCGTAGGATCAGTGATGTAGATAACTGTATCTGTTGTTTGTGTTGTTGTTTTTATTTTTGTATTAACAGTTGATAAGCCAATTACTCCACTAACTGATGTGCCTGAAGGAATATACGGTGATCCGGAAATTGGTGATCCAGGGGTTGGCGATGTGCCATTGAATGCTATTTGAAAAGACCCTGCTAACGTATCAAACTTACTTACAATAGTCTGTGTTGAGCCATTACTGAACAACGAATATGTAGCTGAACCAATTGCGGCACCAGTATAAAATCCTGCTTGACGAACCTGAGCATACGATGTATATAGGCTTTGACCAGTTGAAGTTCCAACCTTAGCAGATGAATAATAGGTAAATGTCACTGATGAAATAACACTATTAACTAAAAAGCTACCTTCAGCCCTAGAAAATCCACTAACCGATGGGGCTAATCCTTTAACTGTAATTGGTGTGCCAGTACTAAATCCATGCGATCCGTTGGTTGTCACGGTGATTAAGCTGGCTCCAAAGTTTCCAGTATTTGCCGAAGCATCTGTTGATATGTCAGATACCGTTATATCAGTTCCTGATAATTCGTACAATGATGGATAATTTCTCATCATACCAATTGCCTGCCATTTAGTAGGTTGTAGTCCGTACTCAAAGTCAGCGTCCAACATGGCCTGCGGTGCAGCAACACGCATACGCTCGATAGCATCAGTACCAAAATCCCAAGGACGAATTGTCTGACTATCATTTTCTACAAATATCTGTATGTCGTTACCAGTGAATGCCGAAGTGTCGTATGAGAAATATAATGTTGTAATACAATCACCAGTTTGCCACCAAGATGGAAAATCTAAATCACTGACTGGTTGATTATCTCCGCTGCTTTTTGCAGTCTTATAAACGATATCCATTGACGTAGATGGATCGGAAAAGTTATAGATGATGTTTCCACTTTCGGTGTCTGTGATTAATAATATTTCACTATGGGTGTATCGTCCCATGAGTCTAATACTGCTAACTCCGTTTTCTTTTGCAGGAATGCTCGGAGTTCCGTAGGAAATTACATCTCTAAAGATATTCCATAACTCAACGTTTCTGGTGTCAGCACCCGACTCTGCAGGACTTCCTGTGATTTTTGTTTGCAGTGCTTGTCCAGCTGTTGGCGATCCGTAGGTTGTTGGAACTGTGATATTTCTAAAAATATAGTTGCTGACAATATCTCTTAGATAGGCTTGGCCGGTAATTTCAGGGCTTACATCACCGCGGATCATTGGCTCGCCATCAATCCAGAAATAGTCCGATGTTAATCTTGATTTAACATTGCCGCCGTATTGAAGGTCATGTGCAATAGAGTCGATAAAATATCCAACATCTCGAGTACATTTTGATGGAGCATACGTGTATCCAATGTATGGAGCAATACCGTTTGTAATATTGTAGTTGATGAATCTTACAACCTGTTCTTGTAAGAATGTTTTATTTGCTACCAACAATGCAACAGCTTTGGGGTACAAACTAGTATCTTTACTAATTCCCGGTTCAAAAACAAAATAGTCTATCTTTTTCTTTGCCATTTAAAATCTTTCCTTAAGCGCCAAACGCTATTGCAAATGCCGAAACTCGTGCATCGACATAATCTTTTCTTGTTGCATGTGATGATAATGTTGGAGGGTTGGTAATGTAAATGTCCCCTTGAACTGTTAGTTCGCCTGTGCTGTCGCCTGGGCCAACATTTAATGAAGTAAAATTTCCGTCTGCAGGAAATTGAGAACCAATACTGACGTTGTCTATAAGACCTGTACCGCCTTGGATTCTAATGTAAGCTGTTGAAGCATTTGATACTACTAGGTCGCCGGCAACATTGAGATAATCTAATGTTCCGATTTCTTTTAAACCTAGTGCTCGCTGAATTACGGGATCTAGACCGACTATAGAATCGCTAGGATCAATAATGGGTACGCCGTTGATTTTGAAACTGCCTGTGGTGTCTATGTTTCCACTAACTGTGAGGTCACCGTTTTCATTAACTGAAAAGCCCGGACTTTTAAAGCCGCTTTTTGACTCAAAGGGTATATATCTGGTTGTCATGTGATCTCCGCTATTTTACTGCAACTACAACTTCCGCTAAGACATGTGTATTTAGTCTTTTGGTAACACTGCACCTTACACCTGGGAACTGGTTATATCATTAACAGTAGCATAATACGTTGCGCTAAAAAATGCTTTACTGCCTACTAATAAACTAGAATTATCATATGTGCTGCCGTCTGGGCTAGATGCTGGTTGAGCTATTAGTTGTACTTTCGATGCGGTTACTATAGCGGATAAATCAATAAGATTTTCATTTATGTTTGTTCGACCAAACACTGTTAAGTTTGCTTGGTTTGGTCCTGCAACTACTAGGCATTTGATCATTTCTTTTCTATTTGCGCCCACATCTACTACCACTGTATATTCAGCAGCACAGATTTCGCCAACATACCACTCGTCTAAAACTGTGGCGGAAATAACCGTTTGCCACGGACCTTTATAGGAGAAATTAACTCCATTTTGAAGGCGTAGCGTATTTTTGATACCTTTAAGGAAATAACGTGCAAAATTTAACATACAACTATTTAGCAGATAATAAAAAAGCCCCTTTCGGGGCTTTGTTAATATCCTATTTTTACTAGTTTACCGTGTTCTGGCAAATATAGATATTCGATATCTGAATTTTTCAGAGTCCATAGCGCATCATCTAGTGTTTCTACTAAAGGTTCGCCACCTAGATTAAAGCTGGTGTTAAACAAGATTGGGATTCCTGTTTCTTCTTTAAATGCTTTAATTAGATCATAGTAGTGTTTGTTCTGCTCAGGATTAACAGTTTGGATACGGCAAGTATGATCTTCATGGATAATACTTGGAATCTTTTCTTCAATTCCGGGCTGGCAGTTTACAGCATACATCATATGCGGGCTGCTTTTCATGCCGCGTAAATCAAACCAGTCGTGTACATCTTCTTCTAGAATTGATCCAGCAAACGGACGGAAGTATTCACGATGTTTAACTTCGTTAACAAAGTCTTTACCGTCTGGGAAAGTTGGATCAAACAATACACTACGATTGCCTAATGCACGTGGGCCGTTTTCTGAACGTCCTTGGAAAATTGTAACAATGTTCTTTTCACGCAATAGCTTAACAATATCTTTATCTGTAGCATCAGTAAGTTCTCCACCAACTGCTGCTACTTTTGATGCAATTTCATCTTGCGTGTAAGTATATTCTGGACCAAGGTACAACGAACCGTATGGGCGAATAGTTGTATCTTCTTGCATACCATGCCAGAAAATAAGTGCTGCACCGATAGCAGTACCTGCATCATTGCTGATAGGTTCTACGTAAATTTCAATTCCATCATCTTTTAATTGCTCAAGATAGTAATAGTTAGCAACACAGTTCAAACCGTATCCACCGCTGATTACCACACGTTTCTTTCCAGACAGTTCTGCAGCCTTGCGAATAAGATTTACAACCTGTTCTTGGGTCTGTGTTTGACATGCGTAGGCTAAATCTCGTCTGTTCTGCATCAGTGTAACATCACTGTCCATGTCTTCTGGCATTTCTTCAAGGTAATCAAATAGATTCATGTTGACAGTTGAGCTCATTGGGTAACGAGGAACCATCAAGTTTCTGTTTGACAATGGAATTTTTCCTGTCTCGTCAAACAGTTTAGGGATCTTGTCGTTTGGCTTACCGTATGGAAACAGTCCCATGGTCTTTCCAGCTTCGATAGCACTAAAACCGCAGTACTCTGTTACACCTTCGTAGACTTTAACAATGCCGGCACGATCGCTAATATAGGCCATGTGTGTTTCGCCTTCTTCGCCTAATGGGCTAGAATCAAATTCTGGAATGAACGAACCTGCGATTGGTTCTTTAGCACCATAATGCTTATACAAAGTCTTAAAGTTTGCAGGATAGTTACAGTCAACAATAGACTCAACTTCCCATAACCAAATACCTTGATTGTTGTATTGCATAGGGTAGAATGTACCAGCACCGTCAACGATTAACGATACTGCATCTTCCCAACCCGAACGATAAAATGCACAGGCAGCATGTAGTTTATGATGCATAAACGCCAAATCAATAACTTGAGGATGACGATGTAGATCTGGAACTTTTCTTTCAATTAAATTTAATTTACGTGCAAGGCCTGTGTATACATCGTCACCAGTATAATCGATCTTACCAGCAGTTTCTTGTAAAGGCTGTGTATGTGCAATCACTAGATAATCAAGTTTATCAGTATACTCTTTGATCTTTACCATCGACGCAAATGGGCCACCGTCATATTTTTGTCTTGAGAGACGTTCTTCTTCGATACTGAATACTACTTCTCCATCTTTAAGTAGACAGATCCCCGAATTGTGTCCTCGGGCAATTGCTGCAATCCAAACTGGCTTGTGTTCTTTCTGTGTATTAATTGATTTAACTGTCATCTTTTTTTCCTAAAACGTGATTTACTACTAGTGTTGTGATATCATCGGTCATAGCCATGATATTTTCGTTTAATCTTGAAACTCTTTCATCTGGGAAAATACGTATTGGATCATACTCTCTATGTATTTCACCCATATCAAGTATTTCAATACTTGGTTCATCTGGATACGAAACGTTAATAGGAAATGTTGAACCAGTAACTACCACTGCTGATCGATCCATAGCGTATGCCAAATGCTGTCCTAAACTGTCGCACCCTAAAAAATAGTCTGCATATTTGATAATAGCTGCCCACATGCGGAAGTTTGCACTTTCTGGCATGGCTACTTCGTCTTTGAGTTTAGAGTCTGAAAAATCAACTTTAAACTCGCTCATCATGATAATGCCAACATCTTCTTTTTGTAATTTCTTAACAATAGATTTAACATCTTTTAATTCAAAACTACGTGCAGTTTTATCAATAAGTGTTTCATCAATGTATTCAATACCGCGACCAAATGGTTGAAATACTACAATTTTTTCTTTTTTTAATTTCTTTTTAACTTCACTAACTAGCTGTCTTCCTGTAAGCAATTCGTCTTTGCTTAGTTTTAGCGTTGGGCGAGGAAGGTCTCGAATGCCTTTATTATTGATCTGAATGTCAAATGCCTGTGCTATTGAGCATTTTTGATTATAGTATTCCCAGACACGATACGGTTCTGTTGTTACGATTTCTCTTTGTCTCAGTGAATCTTTAAAAAGATTTTTGTGCCATACATCATAGGTATGATCGTCAAGTGTTGGGTGTCCTTTGAATACATCAGTGCCGCCTTCACAGACTATGATAAAGTCTTTGTCGCCTGATTCTTCCTGATATTTTTCCAGTGCTGGAACTGCACTAATCATGCGGCCAGCGCCGCCGTTGATAAAAAATGCTTTGGATCTATTAGTCAATTTTTACTCCAAAAAAATAGCCTTGTACTTCATTATATAGTCATATAACGAAAAGCACAAGGCTAATCTTGGTTTACGGTAAAATTAATTTTGAGGAATCGTATTTGCCCCTGGATTTGCCCCTGGTACATGATTTTCTTGTGTTGTCATTGTAATTTTAAGTGCTGGGAATGGAATTTTCCAGTGATCAACATCTTTATATTTTTCTTCACAAGTTAATAACCAATTTAAGTGTTCTTGGCATGCAGCGACTTGTTCTGCTGTATAACCTTTTTCAAGGTAACTACCTTCACATACCGCAGTATACGTTTCAATTTGAACTTTTACACCGTTCCAAAAATCTCTTTTTGCAACAGCGTGTGTGCGATAGCGTGGACGTTTCCAAGTGCCAGTTGCTTTATCGTGGAACATGTCGTTAACATAAAATGGTTGCTCTACTGCACAGCTGGTATCATCGTAGTGGTAAGTCCATGTTGTGCCATCTGGGTTTGTAAAGACAGGATTGTCAAATGGTTCGTGAGTATAATAACCAGTAACGTATGCAGCTTCCCAAGTGTGCTCCATAGCGTCTAAAACCACTTGATAGTGCCCTTCGTCTTCTAGCTTATGAGGCTCGATTTTCCAAGCTTCAATTCTTTCAATTGTTTCTTCTTCTTCGTCAATGCAGAATATTGCACCGGTTTCAGCAACAATTCTTAACAATAGATATCTTGGACCGTCATAGGTACATTCAACTGTATTGTTTAAATGTGTTGTTGTTTTGTATGGCTCGTCTGGCAATACTGATGTGAATACTTTTTTCATTTAATAACTCCGTTATCTTTCTTGATATGTAATTCTAATTAGTCCGTGTCCACCTCTCCAAGCGTGATCGCGAACGTCGCCGCATGGGAAAGCTGGGGTGCCACCTGTGCCTGTTGGGAAAAATGGTTGGCATCCTTGAACATCATAACATCCGCAGGCTCTTGAAGACATCCAGCAGGTGTTAAACGGTACGCCACGTGCAGGGCTGCGATTCATTCCATTTAATCCGTTGATAAATTGGTGATATCCCATTCCTGACCAGTTGGCAAATCCGTTATCACTTTCTGCACCGTGTGTAACAACACCGCCATCACAGGCAAATAGTCCTGGAGGAATTGCCACGTGTAATTGTGTTGAACATGGGCAGTTACTATAACATGTCCAGAATGTAACGCAGCTAAATCCGCCTTTCTTATTGATATCACCGCCGTATGATTCTGCACAGCAGCTGGCTGTACCTGAACCATAGTTACAGATAATACCGCAAGTTCCGTTTGAATAGTTAGTGTTACAGTAGTTTGCGCCAACGAAACAGCAGAACAGTGTACCCGATGGATTACAGAATGTTAGTCCACCGCGTCCGCCTTGTGCGCACATGCAGCCGCTGGTTGTTGCACCGGTATATTGATTCTTTCCGTTCCAGCACAAGCAAGTGGCTTCTGAACAACCCCTGAAACACAAATCGTTTGAGTTGTTGCAAGAACGGCCAACGTATCCGCAGACAATACATCCTGCTACTACACAGATACACTTACGTGCCCATGCTCCTGGGTTTCCTGGAACGCCTCCACCGCAGCAGCACATTTTTGCACCACTACCGCCTGCCCCCCAAATATCAATAATTGCTCTACCAGTTCCTGGTGCTACCCAACAAACCCCACCTAAGAAGTTGTTGTATTCAGTTCCAGAACTGTAGGCAAATACTTTACCTTTTTCAAGTTGAACTTCGTCCCAATCAATTTGGTCTAGTTTAGCTTCTACTAATGCTTTTAAAGTTGCCATGTTAGTACGTATTGCCTCCGTCAGTTGGAACATATTTAATTCTTATCATTCCCATACCGCCTCTCATGCCGTGATCTCGAACGTCACCGCAAGGGTTAGGACCAACACCAGGTACACCGTAAGGAACAAAGTGATGACATCCCTGCATGTTGTAACAACCGCAAGGGTTACCACCACTCCAACATGTAGAATACATGGTATGTGATGGGCTTCTTGATAACATTGGTAATGAATTTAACAAACTACCTGTACCTGTACCTGACCAACGTTGACCAGGTGTATCACCGTCTGTGTAGAATGAAATAACTGCACCGTCTTCTGCATAAACTCCAGCAGCAGTGGTAATGTGATGTAATGTCATACATGGACAAGTTTGAATACAGCCTAAGAAGTCAACGCATGAATATGAGCCGCAGCAGTTAACATCTCCGCCCCACGCACAAGCATTGTTGTTACCGTTTTGACACCATTGACATACACGCCCGCAAGCTGAGTTACCTGTATCACACATATTGTGTCCAGGACCTACACGCTGTCCACAGAAATAGCCTGTCATGTAGCAAGAGAATGGAGATTTTGTATCCATGCAATAGCTTATACCGCCGTGACCACCTTGAGCACACAAGCAACCGTTGGTTTGGCCTGCGTTATAGCACATGCCACCGCCGGTACAGGTGTTACCAAATTTGAATCCGTAGCCTTCGTCTTTGATTTTCTTATTGTTAAGATTAAAGTTTTGTGATAGTACGTTAGTTTCGTTACCCCAACCCCATGGATTATTACCTCTCCACGACGCTTGTGCGTTACAGTCAATACCGTCGCTGGATAATCCGCACGGTGAGCATCCAAACCAACATACACAAGATGATTCTGAGCAACCACGGAAACACAAATCGTCAGCGTTGTTGCAAGAACGTCCTACGTATCCACAAACATAGTTTGTCGGACATACGCAGATACATTTTTTTACGTAAGCAGGAGGATTGCCCGGAAGACCGTGACCACAGCAACACATTTCTGCTGTTGATCCTGCAGCACCCCAAATTTCAATAATCGCTTTGCCGCATCCTGGTGGCTTCCAACAGAAGCCGTTACAGAAACCAGAATACATATTACCGTCGGAGTAGACCCAAATGCGGCCTTTTTCTAACATGTCTTTTTGGGCTTGTTCTCTATTCCCTAATAATTGAGTTAATAATGCCATGTTAGTATGCGCCTCCAAGTTTTCCACTAGCGTTTTGGTTTGCCATGATTCCTGATCCACGATATGTTAATCTAATAGCACCGTGGCCGCCTCTACGTCCATGGTCACGAACGTCTGGACATGGGAATGGTTGACCTCCAGGAACACCATATGGGAATAACGGGTTACATCCGGATGCTTCATAACATCCGCATTGTTGGTTACCGTTATAACAAATTGTAAATGGAATACCGCCTGTTGGTGATTTTGATGCAAAATTTAATGTATGAGCCGCTGAGTGATAACCGTTACCACTCCATTGTGTATGTTCGTTATCGTCGTCGTGTGTATAAATGATGTTAGCACCGCATTCACCAAACACCATTGCCGATGTAGCAAGAATTGTATCTGTTTGGCATGGGCAAAGTGCATTACCTGTACCTTTAAATATCACACAAGAAATACAACCACAGCAGCCAATGTCTCCGCCGTACCCGCAACCTAACCAAGCTCCCGGGCAGTGATTACAAATAATGCCGCAACTTGAACCGATTAAGGTATTGCAGAAGCCGTTGGCCACATAGCAACAATATCCGCCTGTACCTGTTGAACAGATTGCTACTCCGCCACGTCCGCCTTGTGCGCACATGCATCCTGCTGAGAACCCACATAAGTCTCTAGCATTAGAATAACACAAGTATGTTGGCAATCCGCAACCGTCGAAACACAGGCTGTGCGAGTTACAGGCCATTCCTGGACATCCGCAAATGTGTGAGTCTGGGTAAACTGCTATCTGTTTTCTTGCATATGCTGCGGGGTTTCCTGGTAATCCAAATCCGCAACAGCACATACGAGAGCCGCCGCCCGAGGCTCCCCACATTTCAATAGTTAATGTTCCGCAACCAGGAGATTTCCAGCAGTATGCGCTTTCACTTCTAGTACAAGCATACATACTACCTACAGTGACGACCCAGACTTTACCTTTTTCCAGATTAGTGGCGTTAGAAGTAATTTCTCTTGTAGATAATAGGTCTGATAATTTTGGCATTATATTTTCCTAATTATGGTCCAATGAATACCCAGCCAAATGTTACACCTGAATAGATCATTGTAATGGCTGCGTTGTTGAGATTCATGACTAAATCTTCTGATAAGTTTTGAATTTTTGAACCGTTTCTTGCGATCGTGATGTTGTTTGTTTGGCAAATACCTGCGACGTCAATAATTTGAACTGTGTCGCCGTCTGCCGGTGATGCTGGTAATGTGATTGTGAATGCCCCTGAAGTTGCGTTGGCAAATACACTCACACCTGATGCAATTGTAGTGTTGGATGTCAGCGTTAAACTAGTAACACTTCCTGCTCCAAACGATGATACTTGACGTCCCATTTTATATTTCTCCTAATATTTATACTGTAGATGTTTCGATGCCAAAGGCACTTACAGAAACTTGTGCTCCGGAAGCGTAAACAACAAGAATTTTTCCTGCGTTCATCATAAGTCCGGTTCTTTCTAATACACCGCCCGGATCTAATGATACATCGTATTCAATCCATTCAGATCCGTTTGCTGCCGGCGTTGCCGATGCGCAGAGTCCTATTCTAATAGTAGACGCTGCTGAGCTACTTCTGTTTAAAACACTTACAGAAAATACTGTGAACGTGTTTGACGGCACCGTGTATACCGAAGTATTTGTAATTGCTGCCAATGCTGCTTGGCCTAATAAACCTGTTGCCATGTTATAATTTCTCCATTATGAATTCAGTAAAAAGTAATTTAAAACAAGAGCGTCGCCCACGATGCCGCCTTTGAAATTTACCTTTGTATTTATGTTTATCTGCGCGAGCGTAGTAGTTGTGATAAGGTTACCAGCCACGTAGATTATACCTGCTGTAAGGGTGTTTACGTTCAAGCTAGACTGTCCACCACCAATTTGGCTAGTAATATACGCTTTAATTGCTCGCTGCGTAGGTATTACAGAGTCGCTGTCCTGTGTAAAGAACGGGTCTGTGGAGAATTCTGAAATTGTTGCTCCAGAACCACCCAATGCTACAGAACCCAAGCTCAATTCGTTCAAACCTGCGATGTTAAATGCGTCAGCATTTAGGGTAGCAATACCAGTTGCCTGCTCAACGTTGAACAATCCACCAACTCGGAAGTTACCGTCTTGGTCAGTTGATGTGTAGAAAACACGTCCACCATTACTTTGTACTGTTTCGTTAGCTGGGATTGGGTCAGAATATGGTAACCCTGGATAGTTGGTGTTTAAAATATTACCGGTACCAATATCTAAGAAGTCGTGTCCAGTTAATCGAACCTGTGAGTAACGTAATCTAATAGTACAGAAAGTATTATGATCAGGTGCTTCAGCTACACCAAGTGGTGGGCTTACCTGTAATGTGGCATTGTAAGTACCATCTGAATTAGGCAGTAAACCTGTAACTGTAACTAATCTATACCAAACATCATCAATTCCTGCGATCTGTACGTTAGAACCAGCTTTTGGAATTCCTGTTAAGTTTTGGAATCCAACATAAGTACCAACTTGATAGTTGTCAGCATATCCGTCACCATAGATTGTTCCAGTAGCTGCGCTGTATCCCGTACCTCTGTTGGTCCACATCGGCTGCGCAATCGCACCGTTTCCGACTCTCGCCGTATAAGTAGCATCTGCTCCTGTGTTGTTAGGGTCAGTGATAGTCATGGTTGGTGCGCTGCCAGTATATCCAGATCCTGGTTCACGAATCCAAATTTCTGTAAGTTGATTACTTGCAACATACGCACGAGCTCTAGTTGTAGCACCTGCTTTGATCTGTGCTGCCACAGTACTTGTACCGCTGGCCACTGTTACAAATGACCCAACATTTCCTGGGTTTCCAAACACACCATTTTTTGGATTTGCTCCAGTGCTTAGTGTTCTTGTGGTCCAAATTAAACCAGTATCTGAACTGTAAGCAGTTACGCCATTATCAGAAGTTACTAACCAAACACCTTGTCCGTAGATAATAGACGGATTAGTTACTGAGCCTGGTAATGTACCAGCTGTCCATGTAGTTCCGTTAGTGCTATAAGCATACGCTGTACTGCCAGAACGAACAGCAATAAACATGTTGTTACCGTAGGCAACATCTGTCCATGTTCCGCTGCTTGGTAATGTCGAGCTTGCCCAAGTTGAGCCGCCATCTGTTGAACTAGCTCCTTGGGTTCCGCCAGATGCAACTGCTACCCATACTCCTTTACCGTAGGCAATTCCTGTCCATGTAGTGCTTGCAGGTAAAGTTCCTCCAGAAATCCAAGTAGTTCCAGCTGTGCTGATGCTGGTAACGTTTGATCCAGTTGCAAGTGCAACAAATCTACTGTTACCATATGCAAGAGCCTGCCAGGTTGTGTTAGCTGACATTGATGCCGAAGTCCAGTTTAACCCGTCTGTTGAATAGTATGAAGTTGCTGTACCGCTGGCAATTGCCATATAGCGACCAATTCCGCTGAATGTTCCGTAAGCTATTGATCTATATGATAATGAACTTGGCATTGTTAATGTAGACCAAGTTGTTCCATCTGTTGATGTTGCTGCCGATGCGCTGCCATCTGCGATTGCAACAAATTTTGCTGTAACAGCAGTACCGCTTGTTGAAATTCTATTAATACCACTGCTGCCAGTGTTAACACCTAAGATAGTAATAGATAAATCGTTAGCAGGGCTTGTACCGCCTAGTGCTGTACCTGCAATTGTTAGTGTTTCACCAACTGCATACAAAATGCCTGGAATATTAATCGCTACAGTATACACACCTTGTACTCGAGTAACATCAAAACTTGCAAGAGATCCGCCAACACTTCCTGTTGCGTTCAAATTAGTGTAAGTACCTACGCCATTACCATATCCAACATCTCTCCATGCTACAGAACTTGGCAATGTTCTTGCTGTTGCTGAGTAAGGAGGAGCAGAAATTACCAATCTTGGAGTAATCTGATACTGGCTTGTGGTATCTAATGCAGATACAATTGCTACACCCGGAGTAACATGCTCCCAGCCAGCAGTACCGTCAGTATCTTTATAGATTGTAGCAACTTTGTTTGCAGAGTTGTATGCTTGGATGTAACCGTATTGTCCTGCACCTGTGCCAGAAATAACTGTTAGCAACATTCCTACATAGGCTGTGCTGGATGCTGTATCAGCAACCGCCAATGTGATGCTGGTTGTGTTACCGGTTTGTGCTAGGTTGGTTTGAGTGATATAACCAGCGCCGCCCTTGCCTGTAGAATCGCCCGGGTCTGTTAATCTTACTTGATAAACCGCAGCATCACGGAATTCACTAAGAACTGCGGCTGCACTAACACCTGCACCAGCAATACTTAATGTTGCTGATGTGTAGGCAGTGCCTGCATTTCCGTATTCGTAAACTAAAATGTTATTAACACCGTCAGTTAGCGTATTTCTAACATCTGCTTCTGTATTACGGTTATTGATATAACCATAAACAGGCGTTTCTTTAATATCAACACCTTCTGCTACAGAACCAAAATCACCGTAGGAGTTGTTACCGTTAGTAGCACGAATCTTACCACCGTTTTCTGCTAGGTAACCAATATGTGAGTAGTATGAGAACACAGAAACAAGTTCTGCACGTCCCAAGTTAGTAACCCACGCACCAATACCTGCGGAAATAACCTGTGTAAAGTCGTTAGAAACGATAGAATCGTTACCACCTGCGTGTATGCTACCGTCAATTTTCTGTCCAGTTGCACCTGTACCAAATGTTGTTACGTTTTGTATGTAAGTAGATCTTGTGGTTACCCATGCTGTACTGTCATTTGGTCCCCAGCCTGGATCAAGTGAAACATAAGCACCTGCTGCTGGACGTTGTGTACCAAATGCGTTCGCTGGAATCATACCAGACGGATATGTTCCTGCTCCTGCAGTATTACCGTCTGACGAACCGTCGAGACCTGTTAGCGTACAGTTTCTTACTCCGCAACCATCGCTGACATAGAAGAAATCTTCTAGTTTAGAACCAGTCAATGCATTTCTGTAGTAACGTGCTGCCATTACAGATCTGTAATTTCCTGTATATTTCAAATCGTAAGCAATAGCATCGATATAGCAGCGAACATCGTTCTGACAACGGCTTTGAGAATAATAATAAGTCACTGTCATTGAGCCAGTAGCTGTTGATAGATCAACTGCGGAGCCGCCTAATGTAAGAGATACTTTAAACGATGTAGAAGTTAGTCCTGAGGCTAAGATGTAATAGGTAGTTCCTGTACTAATTCCACCAAATACTGTGCCTGTAAATCTTACAGCATCGCCAGCAACCATCCATGTCTGTGAACCACAAGTATATGTGTCAGTTGACCCGCCAGTTGATGCTGTTACTGTTGATTTGTAAGTGTTGTTAATGTAGGCTGTAGCTTCAGCCTGCATAAATGCAGTGTTTGATAATAGATTTTGTGCCCCTGCTAATATGTCTAAATCAATTGTTGGGGTATTAGTACCCGAAACAATTGGTCTAGTACCAGTGTTTACATAGTTAATAATGTCGGTCCATAGATTGTCAGCTCCAACTGCTGCTCCGCTGGCAACATAGTATGTGGCTTCTTTGGATATGAAGTTTAATATTGCCTGTTGAGCGGCCAACTGTGTTGTAATCACAATGTTAGTTGATGATAAACCTCTACGATATGAAAGACCGTTGAAGATTGATAGGTAGTTTGAACCAAACATTAGGTCGTAACCTAACGCATCTACAATATAGCCAACATCTCGAGAACAAAGAGTCTCATCAAAGTTCAACGTTGGATATGTGACTTTAACATATTGAACAGCATCGGCTTGAATTGAAGCCTTAGCTGCATTTAACGTTGTACGTGCAGTTACCAGCGCACTTGCTACCCACGCCGTACTTGGTACAATAGTTGTAGGGCTAGTACCGGTGTTGATCGTAGCATACACTTCTTGTACTCTAGCCTGTGCAAACGTTGCTGCACCTGCAGATCCAGCAGTACCACTAACATCTTGTGAAACAGTATTACCAGCAGTGGCAGTTACTGCGGCTTTTGTTATAATACTAGAAATAATTGCTGACAGTCTAGTTTGAGCAGCAAGTGCATAAGTTTTTTCTGCTGCTGGCTCAACAAATACACCTTGGCTGTAGTATGAACGAGCGATGATTTCTGTCATTAAGTTACAACCGCTGGTTTCGCCGTAGGTTAAATCGTATATCAATGCATCAACTTCATAGCCTACGTCTCTTAGACATTTTGCCGCATCATATTTTAATACTTTCATTGCAGGTGATGGACTTGCTACTGTGGTTAAATCTACCGGAGTTGATGAAGTTGAAGTTGCAGCAACTTTAAATGCAGTAGTCGTTAAGCCTGATGCTAGAACATAATAAGTTAGTCCTCGCGTTACTCCGCCTTGTGTGCTGTTAAATCCAACTTTGTCACCGGCAGCTAAGCCGTGAGATCCAGAAGTGTTAAACAGTTCGCCACTGCCGTCAATGCTGCTGATTGTTGTACCATAGGTAAACACAGTATAGGCAGTAATTTCAGCTTGTATAAATGCCTTATTAGCAAGGGTTAGTCGACGAGCATTACTGTAACCGGCACCGTAACTTGTTGGGTCAGGATATACGTATGCGTCTGGAGTATTGTTTGTAACAATGTCGATCATTTCAGTAACATTGGCCTGTACGCTTGTTACTGCTGTAGAACTACCAACACTGCCTGCTTTTTGCAAGCTGGTATATTGTGTTGCTGAGTTACCAGTTGTAGGAGTTACAGCGGTATTAGAAATAATATTTGCTGTAATGGCCTGTAATCTCTGTAGGGCTGCTACAGATTTTGCTTTATCGTTAGTTGCAATGACTTTACCACGCGGGCTCATTCTTGATCCGCGTAGTTCATCGCCAACTATGGCAGTTTTTGGAGGTACTTTGATTGGTAACACTTCATAGAACTGACCTGTCTTGACATTAATCGTATAGCCTGCTGAATCTAAGATTGGCAAACCAGATTTTGATTGTGAGCTTAATGCTGTAGAAATGTATCCTGCCAATGTTGTGCAGATTGTGTTTGCACCGCTTTCTGCTGTGTAGCTTAGGTTAATAATCTGTTTGATTCTGTTGCCTGCTGAAACTCCATTTAATGTTTGGTAGTTGCTGGCTGGAGCAGTGTTAGCCAATATACTAGTAACTAACGTTGATAGATAACCGATGGCAGCGGCATTTTGTAAGTATTCGTCTTGAATACCTGTTACTAAAACTCCCAATGCTGTAAAATATGAGTTGGCTGCTGTAAGGGTCCTTTCGTTGCCAGTGTGTGTTAAGTCATAGATGATAGCATCTACAATTAAACCCATATCGCGTTCACATTTAGCAGTATCGTCGTTGGTGAAACTTATCCAAATCCCTGTTGGGTTTGCAATTTGATATTTGACCCATTCTGCAGCCTCACGTTGAATAAATTCTCTATTCATTCTTAATAAGAAACCTGCCTGTGGATATTCGGTTCCGTAGAGAATCTGTTCAGTTGCGTATCTTACACTAGCCCATGGTTGGTCAACAGTCAGTCCGTAAATTGGTGCTGGGGAATCAACTCCGTGTTCTGCAACATAAAAAACTTTCTTAGTACGACCAAAATAGTCCCAAGCTGGTTGGCCTGACGCAACAGTAAGTACCTGTCCTTCTGCGCCAACTGGCAGTCTTGTAACTCCGGAGCCGCTGTAATAAACGATATCACCCGTTGTGGTCATTACATCGTTTTCATTGCCGGCTGTTAATTGATTCCAATAGGTTCCTGAAACATCAATGTCTGGTCGATTTCCTGTAACAGGAGGTCCAGCATTGTAAGCCGATGTGTGTGCTAGAATACAGATGTAGGTAATAGGACCATACTTGATCGTATCGCCTTTCACATACGCTGTTGCAGTAAGCCAAGTGTTTCTCCACTTGATACCTTCGTTTAATTTTTCCCAATAACCAGCATTTGGTGGTTGTTGGTTAGTGCTATCTAAAGTAGACACATAGGTAAATCCGCCATTGCGAACAATTTCACCAACTTTAAATAGTGTTCCTGAATTCCAATCGCCTGCTAATCTAAATCCTGTAGCAAACAAATCCCAATCTGTAGTATTAGAGCTTGGAGGTGTTAGTGCTGATGCATTGTGAGAAGTTTTGGCGATATAAGAATTGCCGCCGTATCTGACGATGTCACCGTTTTGATAAATTCCAGAACTGGTCCAGTCGTTTTCAAACTCAATGCCTTCGACATACTGAGCCCAGTTTGTTTGATCTGTGGTCCAGCTAGATGAGCTGGTGTTTGAAGTTTTACAGATCCAAATGCCTGCACCTTGTTTAACAAGGTCGTTTGCTTTGTAGCGAATTGTTGCTGTGTATGTAGCAGATGTCAGTGTTCCGTTGTTGACACTCAACGTCCATGTAGTTCCTGAACCTGCTGTGATGTATGTATTGGCTGCAATACTGCCGCCAGTTAACAACTGTCCAATCGCTGGATTGCCGCCAGATGATGTTAATGTTGTTCCGCTGATTGATCCTGTAACTGTTGTTGGACCAATCCATTGTCCTTTGTATTCAAATCCGGCATTGTAATAGTCCCATTTACCTTGATCATTTTCAAGACCTAAAGTAACTGTGGCTGCAGAAGTATGCCCTAGATTACAGACATAGGTTGTTCCGCCGTATTTTACTACGTCGCCAATTTTGTATCGTGTTGCACTTAGCCATACACCTTTCCAGTCAAATCCTTTTGAGAATATGTCCCAACTACCTAGATTTGCTTCGAGACCAAGTGCATTAGTTGCTGCGGCAGTATGTGCAGCATTACAAATGTAAGTATATCCACCATATTTTACAACGTCATTAACTTTGTATACAGTACCAGCTACCCAGTTTGATTTCCAATCAAAGGATTCTGCGAATAAATCCCATGAGCCTTGGTCTAACTCGAGAGTGGTCTGCGATGTGTGACCGTTGTTGGCAATGTACACGTATCCGCCATATTTGACAATGTCGTTTTCTTTGTACAGAGTACCCGGACCTGTCCAGTTGCCTTTCCATACTTGTCCATCAGTAAACTGATTCCACTTAGTTGGAATGTTTTCTAGATCCGTATAAAAATTGGCAGCAGCGGTATGTCCTGCTACGCATAGATACGTTCTTCCACCGTAGTGTACGATGTCGTCTTTATAGTATGTTGTACCAGTTACCCAGTCATTTTTCCATACAAATCTAATTCTACCTAGTTTAAACTCTGCCATTTATAGCTCCGTTTTTTCGCATATTATATATTTACCTGTGTACCAAACCATTACTTCTTTGACATAAAATAAGTCTGTGCAAGATAAGTTCCGTCCACACCCTTCTTAAAATTAACCCTTACCGGGAATTTTAACTCTGTTCCGTCCGTAGTTCCAATTCCAGTTGGTCCTATTTGTACCAAACCAGCAACAACAAAACTGGTTATTGCGTCTGCGCCGCCACCCGATACACGTCTTTGTATATAGGCCTTAATGGCTTTTTGTGTCGGTACAATGTTATTTGAATCAGCAGTAAAAGTATTATCTGTAGAAAACTCACGAATAACAACACCCGATCCGCCAACTGTAACACCACCCAATCGCAATTCTTCCAATCCTTGCAATTCAAAGAACTGTGCATTCAACGTAACAGTACCAGTCGCTTGTTCAACTGCAAATAGCTCACCAACTCGGAAGTTGCCGTCTTGGTCAGTTGATGTGTAGAAAACACGTCCACCATTTTTTTCCTGAATTTCGTCTTCTGGTGCAAGTACTGTGCCGTTTGGCGACAGTGTATTTGGGTAATTAGATGCCACAACTCCACCTAGTCCAATGTCTAAGAAATCGTGTCCTGTTAATCGAACTTGACTGTATGCCTGTCTAATTTCAATAGTAGTATCATGCTCTGGTGTTTCTTCTCTACCTAAATCTTTTGCAATGTTTAATTGCAATGTGTAGTTTCCGATAGATCCACCTAATACTATATGTGACAATACTTTATAGGTATAGTCATTGATTCCACTGATTGATAAATTATCACCTGGGCCAGGCAATCTGGTAACATTATCGCAGACTAAGAAGCTGCCTAGTTGATATTGATTTTTATAACCGTTTCCTGTTATGATTGCTCTAGTACTGTTAGTTTGATACCCAATACCTGCATTTACAATTGTTGGATTTCCTATGACTCCGTTGCCAATGCGTATCGATGTGCTAACTTCTGAACTGTTGTTTGGATCTGTAATTGTCATTACTGGTGCAGACACATATCCGCTACCTGGTTCCCAAATTTTAAATTCTGAAATTCTTCCTGCAACAACAGTTGCGCGAGCCTGTGCTGTGGTTCCTGTACTGATTACTACACCAGAAGTAGATGTTGTCAACTTACCTGCAATTGCAATAAATTTTCCAGGTTTTGATACATTTGCAAAAGAAACTGCACACCATTGATCATTGCCAATCGACTGTGTTGTCCAGTTAATTCCGTCATTTGAAACTGCTGAATTTGATCCTGGTGCTACAGCAATCCAAGTTCCTTGGCCGTATCCAACTCCAAGCCAATTTGCCGCTGGTAGTGTTCCGTATGTCCATGTTGTGCCGTCAACCGATATTGCACTAACAGTCGAACCAAGTCCTGTTTGTACCGCAACAAATTTATTTTCGCCGTAGGCTATGTTTGCTAATCCAACTGTAGTAAAACCACCAGTCCAACTAGTTCCGTTGGTGCTGGTTGAGAAAGAACCTGTTGAGGAAACTGCAACAAATTTTCCTTTTCCGTAAGCAACTCCGGTCCAGTCATCGGCATTGTCTAAAATTGTTGTGCTAAGGTTAGTGCCATCAAAGTGTAACAATAATACAGTTCCGGTAGTCCATGCAAATGCTGCTGTTGCTGGTGTGAATGTTGTTGTATATCGAGCAATGCCTTTTGATATTCTAACCTCATCAATGTAACCGTTAAAAAATGTAGCTCCGCCATAATATGCCCCAATCGCTACTGGGCGAGTTGGATAGTTGTTTGTATCTGCGTATGTAGTTGACTGAAGCGTTCCGCCGACCCACATCGATGTGACCGCTGCTGATCTTGCAATAGCAATGTGTGTCCATGCACCTGCTGAAATTGTTGTGTTAGAGCTGAGTACATAAGATCCGTTAACATACAATCTAACAACTCCAGAAGTATTCACGTCCATCATTATTGCCACTTCAGTGGCTGCGGTTCTTTGATCAAACAATGCTTGTGTGCCACTTAATGCATTTGGATAGAACCATCCTTCGATGGTAAAGTCGCCGGTGCCGTAATTAAAATCAGCGTTTGAACCTACTGTGAGGAAGTCTGAGGTTCCGTTTAGTACTAAACTAGTAGCTCCAAATTTTTGTTGTGTTGTAGATAATTTTGCACCACTGCCTAAGGTAAATGTGTGTCCGCCTAAGATAGTAGCTGTTGTCCAAGTAGTAGCATCTGTAGATGTTGCTACATAGTTTTCACCAGATGCTGTAATAACGTAAGTTGTACCGTCATAGGCAATGTCGGTCCATTGAGCAGCAGTAGGCATTGTCATTGCTGACCAAGAAATACCATCTGAAGATTTTGCAGCAACTCCGCTGGTAGACACAGCAATAAAGATATTGCCAACACGTTCGACTTTACACCAAGCAGTGCTTGCCGGCATTGTTGAAGTACTCCAGCTAGTGCCGTTTGCTGTATATGCAACCACGTTGGATCCTGTAGCAACAGCTACCCATCTTAAGCCACTAGATGCAATGCTGGTCCATGTTAAGTTATTTGGCAGTGTGCTTGAGCCTGTAGTAAATCCTGGACTAGTAAATGTTATTCTCGGTTCAATAGTATAAACAGAAGTAGTATCTAATACAGATACAGGTGCAGTACCTTCATTAAGATGCTCCCATCCTACACAATGTAATACCATCGGAGTGGCTCCTGGCGCTGTGCTAGGAAGACCGTTAATCATTCCGAATACTGTACCTCCTGGAGAAGTACTGATTGTGAAGCCGTCTGATCCAGAAAGAGCCTTAACATAATAAATGTAGTTGTCTTGGATATTTCCAAACTTAGTACCTGTGAATATGATTCTGTCGTTCAAGTTTAAGTGTGTGTTAGAAGCAATTTTTATCAAGTTGCCCGATGCAAAAGTTTGTGTTACAGCATATTGAGGTTTTGATTCTTTACCCATTATGATTGTAAGTGTGGCAGTAATGTATTCTGCGATATATCCGTATTGTCCGATACCAGTTCCTTCAGTGATCAGCAATCGCATTCCTCTATACTGAGCCGGGGTATTTTCATCACTACCTGCAAGAATTACAGAATAATTGTCAATACTAGCTTGAGACTTATTAGTGTTGAATAGATATGAGCTACCTCCTTCTGCACTTGAATCGCCTCTGTTGACAATTCGAACTTCGTATACCGCGCCATCACGGAACTCGTCCATGACCAGTGAACCGTTGCCGCCTGAACCAGAAACAGCAAAATTCCCTGATGAATAATTTACACCTGCATTAGAGAAAAATACTTTTAACATATTTCCGGTCACATTACATAATATCTGACTTACATCAGCTTCGTAATAGTAGTTGTTAACAGTTCCTGTAATTGGATTTTCTGTTGAGTTGTAACCTTCCGATACTGCACCGAACTCGCCGTATGAGCAGTTACCGTTTGTTCCGCGAATCTTACCACCGTTGGTACACAAGTATCCCACGTGGCAATAATATACGAACACCGAAACAAGTTCTGATTTGCCTGTTCCGTTACACCACATACCGATACCGTCACTAATAATCTGTGTAAAGTCGTTGGCAACAATGGTTTGGTTGCCGCCGCCGTGTAGGTCGCCGTCAACTTTCATACCGATACATCCGTCGCCAAATGTCGAAACGTTTTGTACGTAAGGGCTTCGTGTGCCTACCCAAGCAGTTGTATCGCTTGGTCCCCAGCCCGGATCTAAGCTGGCAAATGCTCCTGCATTTGGACGTCTTGTACCATAGGAATTGATCGCACCAAGTGTTCCACTTAGTCCAATCAGTGACATGTTTCTTAAACCAGTACCGTCTCTTAACAAGAACATGTTAGAACGTTTGTTTACGTCTGGTAAATTTCCATAGACAAAATAATCTGCAGCACTGATTGTTTTATAATTACCTGCACGATATATATCGTACGTAATTGCATCAATACCTCTATCTAGATCAACATCCCAGTTAGCTGGAAGGTCAGTTACTGTAGAATCTGTAAAGACATTTTCTACATATAATGTAATTTCGTTCTTTAAAAATTCTTTATTGTTAAGTATCTGCAGTCTAGCGTTCAGCATGTTTGTGCTGGTTGTTATTGTGTTAGATCCAGCGATTGATACTGATCCGCCTCGTGTGCTAATTCTTGTAAGGAATGTTTCTAACAAACCTTCAACAACTGTTACTTCACTTGTTGTACCCGGTGTTCCCGAAAAATCTTGTGCAATTTCTCCATAGATCACAGTTCCAAATGCAGCACTTTCTATATCGGTAGTTCCGATAGATTCCTCTTTAATAATATGGCCGATTAAATCTTTTAGATAGCTAAATCCAACAACCAATAAACTCAAATATAGATCTGTAAAAACTTGACCAGCTGGTTTAATCACTGTGCTTCTTAGTTCATCACCAACTACTGCCACAAATGCCGGAACACGCAGTGGTAATATTTCTTCGTATACTCCAGTTCTTACAAAAATTGTGGCATACCCAGTGACATTGTCAAGGGCATATCTTAATGTTCTCCATGGCTTCTGTTGCGTAAGACCGTAAGAAGGTTCATCTTCACCGGTTAATCCTACATAATAAACTTTTGCAGACGACCATATGTTTCTCCACTCAACTTCACCGTATGCATTTGCTCTTACTACGTTTCCTTCAGTACCGATAGACAAACGTTTAGAGTCAAGAGTGCTACTTGATGTAGGACCATATGTTTTAATATCTCCAACTTGCTTTAATCTAGCATAGCTATTACCAACAACAATAGGAGTCCATGTAAATCCATTCGCATCGTCGAATGGTGCGTTGAATGCTGTGGCATCATGTGAATCTATACATCTGTATGATGTTTCACCCCAAGAAACTACATCGCCGGTAGAATAAGCATTTCCAACGGTCCAAATACCTTTCCATGCTATTCCGGAAATTACCAAATCCCAATATCCAGAATTTGTTGAGCTACCGTCATTAGGAAGATCTGGATCTTGTGAAGTATTGTCAATTACTGCTAGGTATACGTTGCCGCCTTTTCTAACAACATCGCCGATTTTGTATGGGCGTAGACTGTTCCAAGTTCCACGAATATTGCTGCTTTGGAATAACAATGACCATATTGCAGGGCTGGTCGAAGGGTTCGCATTTGAATGTCCGGATGTTGAAACAAAAACATCACCGCCGTAAAATACAATGTCACCTACTTGATAAAACGTTGTAGCAGACCAGTCTGCATCAAACTCTTCGCCTGGACAAAATATATCAAATTTTGGTTGATCAAACGTAACGCCTGCAACATGGAATGTATTACATTTCCAAACATATGAACCATATTTTACTACATCATTGACTTTGTAAATAGTTGATACATTTGTAATTAACCCTTCAACCAGTACTGGAGTTGAAGACACCCATGTGTCTCTATACTGAGTGCTTTCGTGTAAGATTTCCCATTTTGTCAGGGTGCTATCGCCAAGATCTAGATCTGCTGCTAACCCTGCAGAATCTGAAAGTGCTGAATGATGTGCAGCAACACAACGATATACATTGCCCCCATCTTTAACAATGTCATTGACAATATATTTGGTGTTTTTTTGCCAGTTGCCTTTCCAGTCGTCGGCAATGTTGACAATATCCCATGATAAGATATTGCTTTCTAATCCGCCTTCGAACGAACTGGCTGAAGTGTGCGAACGATTACATCTATATGTTCTACCGCCTGCTCGAACCACGTCATTAACAGTGTAATAACTGTTTGGTGCCCAATCAATGCGCCAATTTTTTGAAGTTAAATGTACAGTCCAATATTGATTTATGTCAACATCATTGGTGAAAAATCCTTTAACGCCCGTTGGGTCTGTTGGATTAATAATCAACGGATGTGCTGGATCAAAAGGATCTGGATAGTATCTGCTGTTTGAAGTGTGTCCTTCAACGCAGATGTAAACTGTTCCTGATTGTTTAATTATGTCGCCTATTTTGTAGTAGGTATCTGATTGCCAATCGCCTTGCCATGTAACTCCATCAGCCACAAGTTCCCAACGAGGAACAGCCAATGGCGGCGTGTCATTGTTAAAATAATTTAAATCTAGATAAAAATCAGGTGCTGCATTGTGTGTTACTAGACAGGTGTATACTTTGCCGCCATAGGCAATCATGTCATCGGGGTTATATCGACCAGCTGGTGCCCAGTCTCCTTGCCAAGTATACTTAAATCTAGCTAATTTAAACTCTGCCATTTACATTATCCTTCTGAGTCACCGTTATTGTAGGTGTGACCATTGTTAATTCTCACAATCAATTGTCCTTCATCGTCTATATAATAGAACAAACTTCTGTCGTCCCATCGGTATTGCGGGTATTTTAAATTTAAAAATACAGGATTGTGTGTAACATCAGTACCTTCAAAGAAATCCACACCGACTTCAAAGTCATTGTAGTTATCAGTATCCAATCCTGGATTATTTAAAGTTACTGTATCTTTATCTCGAATGTTGTCAAGACGCTCAAAAAACATACTGCCATTTTCATTTTTTCTTAATCCGTAGAAAAATCTAGGAGTATCTCCTAACGAAGAATATGGATCTGTACCTACGTAATAATTACTTCCACCTGCTGGCATATATCCTCCTTATGACAATTCTACGTAACTAACAACAGCATCAATGCTGCCATCTATATCACTGGTTACTTTAATACCGCCGCCCTGCGGAAGTATTAATTTTTCTCCGTTGGTTACTAATTTCAAACTGGTGTTTGGTGGTATTACCACACCTTTTGCATAGTAAGCATACGAACTACCTTCTGTTGTAATCTGTACGTCAACAATAGCGTTGTCGTATTCTGTAATGTTTGTTAAATTGCAACCGATTACTGTAACTTTAAATCCTGTAGGCACCTGTAATAGTGTCACTGGATTAGTTCCAATTCCGCTTTCAATTGCTTGATTAAATGAGGTTGGCATTTTCTTCTTTTTATCCTAGTGTTAAAACATATCTAAGTGCTATGTCGCTGGCGCCAATTTCAGAAACAGCCCCAGATGAACCTGCAGGGCTTGCCCAACCAAGTCCGTCCCAAACTTCCAATGCTCGGCTTTCAATGTTGAAGCGTGTAACACCTACAGTTGCCGGGCTCATGTATGATGTTGGACGTTGTCCAACCGTACCAACTGGTGGGCGGAATCCGTTAGTTCCATTTATTCTAAAATATGCAGATGCACCTGTTTGCGCTAACACAGTTACAGCATTTACTGAAACGTTGGTAATGGTGTTGTCTAATATTGCAAAGTTGCCCAGTCTAACTCGGCCCGTGCCTGTTGGATCTAATACTAGATCAGTACCGGGTGTTGTTGAAATAACATTGTTGGAAAATTTAATATTGCCAACATCAAGGGTGTCAGAGTTTAAGTTGTCTGCGTTGATGTTTCTAGCATATACAGTTCTCCATTGAAACGATATAGAACCTAAATCATAGGCATTATCGCTTTCAGGAATTAAACTGCTTTTGATACTGGCGTTGATTACAATGTTGTCTGTAAGCGCATCACCAATGGTAAGATTGCCACCGATTGTAATATTCCCAGTAACATCTATATTTCCAGTAACTGTCAAGTTACCAGAAACTGTAGCATCGGAATACATTTTTACAGCGCCTGTGCCGCTTGGGCTAATTTCTAAATCAGCGTTAGTGCTCAGGGTAGAAATTACATTGTCTGTAATGTCAATGTCATTGACCTGCAATCTTGAATGATAAATTGTAGGTTCGCCACCACTTGGTGCAAATGTAATTGTTGGTAAATCGCTGGCAATAGTATTTCCACTGATTGTGAAATGTCCTACCGTTAGAGTATTATCAACAATTAAATCTGTTGTCCTTGTGGTGCCGTTTACGTCTAGAGGATACTGGGTAAGCCCAGCTACAGATGTTGGGGAGCCTTTGTTAACTCCAATTCGAGAGTCAACAACATTTAGATAGAGAAGATCAGTCTCAAAAGCTAGGTCTACACCACTACGGAGTAGATTTGACTTAAGGAGCTGACCGGAAATACGACCAATAGCCATGAGCTCTCCAATATACACCGTTTTACACGGATTACCAGATTTTCAGCTTGCGCTCTTTGTCGGTATACCACAGTCGGATTTTACAAAGATTTGGTCAACCTTTGCAACTAGTAGTATTTATACAGATTGGAGATTTACCCGAGCAGTAGAGTATAAACGTGACTTAGCTCTTCCATGTATGCTTGAGTAACTGTTGCACCACCGCCAGTTGCAACTCCCCATACTGTGCCATCAAAACATTCTAGATAGCTTAGATCAGTATTCCAACGAGTTATTCCTGTTTCTGGAGTATCTGGACGTTCTAATGTTGTGCCATGTGGCATTTGGAAGCCGAATGTTCCTGCAATTTGCAGATACCCGTTTCCTGTGTGAGTTATTGTTGTTGGTGTTGATAATAAATTGGTTATCGTATTGTCTTTGATTGACAAGTTGTTTAACGTTATCGTACCTTCTGTTGAAGATACTATCAAATCATCGTTTGATTGTAAGGTGCTGATAGTGTTACCGCTCATAAACACTTGATTGCTAACTGTTGCGGTAATTGAAGTAAATCCATCTATGTGATTGTTATTGTTCACATAAACGCCTCTCCACTTTTTAGCAAGTGTACCTAAATCATATAGGTTGTTGTCTCCCGGAATTATACTTTGTGTAAAATCTGGAACCACAGTTAGGGTATCGTATGCAGTATCACCAATGGTAAAAATACCTTTGACATTGACATTTTGTTGGGCAAACAAGGAAGTGCTGACCAGCAAATTTTCATCAATATAGGTGTTACCGTTTAACTTGGTGTTTCCTGTACCGTTAGGGCGCAGTTCAAAGTTTCTATCAGCGATCCTACCTCGAATGTAGTTATCGTTGATGTCTAAGCTGTTGGTTATCACACGCTCATGCGATATAACAATACTCGGGCCGCCTGTTGGAGTGATGTTTAACGCACCAACTAGTGTGCTAAACGAACCATTGGTGTTGATTATAACATTGTTAACTCGGGCAGAAGTACCGTCAACAATTACATCTGGTGCTCGTGTAGTTCCGTTAACTTGTAGAGGGTGTGTTGGTGCAGATGTTTTTACACCAACTCGTTTGTTGGTAACATCTAAGTATAGTAAACTGGTTTCAACAGCAATGTCAACTCCTGCTCTAAGCAGGTTGTCTGTTAAAAGTTGACCGCCAATTCGCCCTAGTTGACTGTCAGGTACTGGCATTGTTAATCAGCGTATCCGTGATATACTGTCACGTATACAGGATTTCCGCCGCCTCCAGTGTTTGGTACTGCTGAGGTAAATTTAACATACCACCCATCAGCATAAGGTGCTCCTGGGCCGCTGAGGCTTCCGGAAGTGCTTTGTTGGACTGTAAAATTAGTTGTTGAGATTTGCATAGTATTTTCAACTAGTACTATGATATTATTAGCACTAGCTCTATATCCTGTTCCTGCAGGTACCGTGGTCAAAGGACCAAATACTGTTTCAACTCCGTTGCCTGGGCCAAATGTCTGTTTTGTTATAGCTGTAGAGCTAGGAGCTCTAACAGTTTGCCAGTATCCGCCGATGTATGCTTCTACGCTGTCGTTATCAGTATTGTAACGAATATATCCGTTAGGACCGTTATGTACTCCAACTACAACATCAGGACGTTGTGCTGCTGTGCCCTTTGGCAAGCGTAGAGCACCGATGCCATCCATTACGTATCTTCCAGATGGTTTGGCAACCAACGCATCGTCTGAGATACTGAATTTAGAAATGTTTTTAGTTTTTAAATATTTCATACTGCTAGTGTGCTTACCGTTATGCTTAATAAATTGCCTGCACTTGCAACTGCAACAATAAAATCGCCGCTGTCTAAAATAATCTTTTCATCACTAAAAAATATCGTTTCGCCTGCTGGCACTAATAGACTTGATACAATTTTATTGCCGTATGTCTGTGCGCTAGTATCTGCACTTTCTCCGCTTTTTACAGCGTAAAGGTTAAGAGTACAGGCGTTGATCGATTCGTCAGTTGCGTTCGGTGCTCCGATATTACAGATAATAATTGTAACAATCGCATTGGTTCCACTACTTGTATATAATGTAGTCGATCCAGTGGTTGTTATTGGTGTGTTTTTAATTGCCATGTCCTATCCTTAAAATAACATACTATATAATAATGCTCTATTAGTACTTATTAATTCTCTATTTCCGTTTGGTGACGCTGTGGTACTGGTTGTTGAAAAGTACAAACCAGTGTTACCTGTACTTGGTGTTTTGGCATACAGTTGAGAATATCCTGCAACTGTAGCAACGTTTGATCCTTGTTGATCAATTTTTAGTGCATAATTTGTTCTAAGTTTACCTGTACCTGTAGTTCTTAGATAGGTATCTGTATTGGTATCAAGGTTGGCAATTTCTGAATCGCTAACTTCTAACCCTTGAATAACTACTCTGTTGATAAAAAATGTAGTGTTAGGAATAGCGTCTACCACAACTTGAATTTGTGTTTCAGCTACAACTGCACCTAGATAATCTAATCCGCCGCCTGTAGGAATAGCTTGTCTATCCGCAATAATTATTCGAGTATTATCATCTCTAATCTGTCTTGCTGGTGATCCTTGAATAGCATCATCAACATATTTTTTGTTTGGTATTGCATCGTCTCCGAATGCAATAACTTGTAATTCGTAAGCGTTTGTGCCTGCAACATTCACAACACCTGTGCCGGTTCCAATCAATGTTAGATCGCCGCCGTCGGTATCGGTGTCAGTTAATATACTTCTTAATCTTAAAGCAGTATTGTTAAAATTATACGGATCATTGCCCGTCTTGTTTAATAAATTCCAGCTGCCGTCTGTTTCATCATACAATAAAAATGCATCGTCTGCAACATTTGACGGTCCTCTGTCAATTTGGATTCCGGAATAACGTAGTGTTACTCCGGGTCCAGTTTCGCCATCATTTAAAATAATGATGTTGTCTTTAATCTGTAATTGTTCGGTTGAAACAGTTAAGTTGGTACCTTGGACTACAAGATTACCGGTGATGATTGTTTGACCTACACCGGCTCCGGTATCGAGCTTGATAGTAGCCCCGATCTTAGATTTAATATTGTAGTCGCCGTTGACCTGTATTACCTGTCCCATGCTGGTTCCTTAAATTACATCTTTGTTGTAAATGCTGTTAATACAATGTAGTCTGCTGATGAATCGTTTTCTAGATACCATGTATATTTTGCTTCGTCGTGGTTAGTAGATGTGTTGTCATCTTCACTGCGTTGGAAGCCATTTGATAACACAGGGCTTGATGGGAAACCATAAGCAATTCTGCGTGTTAGTTTACGAATTGGAACTAGGTTAGCATCTAACATACCGCTTGTAGAACCTTGAATTAGGATTTCGCCGTTAGCGTTTGGAGTTGTGTCAACTGTTGTACCAACTTGGAAAGCACCCCAGTGAGTAACTGTGATACCTGTTGCTGTTGCTGTTGCAGCAGCAGTAATAGTTGCCGTTGTTGAGCTGTCAAGGCTAGCAATTCTTGCACCTGATGGAATTCCAGGACCGCTGATCTCATCACCAACTGTAACTTCAACTTGATCGCTCATGTTAGTAATGCTTGCGCTACCTGTAGTTGTGTTGCATGTGAAATTTTCAATCTTTGCAACTACGTAAGTTTGAGCACCACGTTGTTTGATTAGCACATAACTTGTAGATAATGCACCACCAAAGTAACCGCTGACTGCAATACCTGCTAGTGTGTTTGTTGATAAACCTGGTAACCCTAATACTTCTTTACCGTTAATATCTTTCTTTAATGGACGTCCCATTTTGTTTCTCCTTAATTTGACGTTCTAGGTCTACGGGGATGGTTACCCCATAAGTCTTGCCCTATGCAAGTTCTTTCATAGACATTGTATTTATCAACGTGCTAACATTGCCATCAGTTCAATTTTTTCAACCATAGCAATAACCCTGTCAATTTCGTCTAATTCGTGCTGGGCTTTTTCTAAGTAGGTTCTGCTGTGCGTTTGCCTGTAATGTATGCCTGCAATAGAAAAATTCTGTATATGCCGTTCTATAACGTGTTCTATATGATCAACATCGTGTGTAAACATCGGAAAGCGTTTTCGCCATACTCCGTACTGTTTACGTAAGTTTGAAAAATCTCTATTGAAGTCTATCTCCATGACGATATTTAAGTCAAACAAAAAGGACCCGAGGGTCCTTTTTGAGTTTGTTACTTTGAACTTTACTAATTAAGCAAATTTCAAGTTAGCAGTTGTAACACCAACTTTGCCTAGATAGTCACCAGCATTACCTAGAGATGATGCTGTGTTTGTCAACTCAACATAACCATAACGTGTCATGAATGATACGACTGGTTCGAAAGTTGTTGGATCTAGAACAACACCGCTTGACATCAATGGGATGTATGGGCAGTAGAATGCTGCTGCGTCAGACTCAGAAGAGCCTTTGTAACCAACTAATACGTCATCGCTTGTAGCGTAGCCGTTAACATAAATCTTCATTGCGCTGTTCAATGTACCAACGAACTTAGTGTTTGTTGGAGCTTCGAATGTACCTTCTGTTGTTCTTGCGAACGCAGAAGTTGTAGCACTTTGTAGAAGTGTTAAAGTTGTTGGGCTAACAACTGCCCAGTTACCAGCACCACGACGTGTACGCTGTGCAATCAAGTTAGCAACACGGTTGATTTGAACAGCTAAAGCAGCATGTTCGTCACCAACGAATGTAGCAGTACCAGAAACAGTGTTTTGGTCGTATGTTAATACTGTTGTTGCTAAGTTAGATAAAGAAGAAAGAACTTCTTGATCGATTTCAGCAGTAATTTCTTGCGCTAAAGCAGCCATGATTTCTGCTTCGATGTCAATGCCTTGTTGGGCTTGTGCATCTTGAGCAGCTTCAAACGTCCAGCGAGCTGACAATTTACGTGTCTTAGCTTCAACTGTTTGTTTCAAGATTTGAATGCTTAATCTGTTACCAGCTACGCCTTCTAAAGCTGCTGTTGAAGCTGCTTTAGCTGTTGCTGCTGCACCAGAATAGCCTTCTGCAATCTTGAATGGGCTTAGTGCTTCTTCACCAGCTGTTGTATCAGTGTTTCCAGCACTTGTATCGTTAAATGTATCTGCATAACGAACACGTAGTGTGTGGATCTGACCAACTGGACCAGTCATTGGCTGTACGCCAACTAATTCATTAGCGATGACCGTAGGCATCACACGTCTGATCACTGGAAGGATCACACGATTTAGGGTTGCAACGTTACCGGACGAAGTTGCGCCAGCTGTGGCAGACTCAGACAAATACTTGCGGGTATTTTCGAGAGTTGTTGCCATCACTGTACGCTTAGTACCTTGAAGCCCTTCTAATAGAGCGTCTTTGGTTTCCGACCAGCGTGACTCGAGTAATTGTGACATTATAGTTCTCCTTAAACTTTTAGTCCCGCAAGCCTGCGGATGTCAAATATCTCAGCAGTTTTTTCTTCACTGCTGATTGTTTGTGCCTGATTCTTATCGCCTGTAATTTCTTTGCCTTCGGTTAATGCTTTTTTAATTGGAGTACCGCCGTTCATTACTGCCGGTAGATACTTGTCATACGCTGAGCGTAATTTCTCAGTTTGTACTGATTCTAATAGTTCGCCCATTACTGAACGCTTATCACCACTTAAAGGACCTAACAATTCGCCCATAACTTCTTTGCGAACAGCTTGACCTTTGGCAATGCGTAGCTCTGTTTCTTTGCTTTCTATTAGTTTTTGTGTTTCTGCAACAATCTTTGCCGCTTCTTCTAATTCTTGTTCTTTAACTTTAACTACTTTTAATAGTTTTGCAGTTTCAGATTTTTCATTCAGATGACTTGCAGCATATTCGCTTGAGAAGCTTTCAAAAATTCTACGACCAAAGTCATTTTTACGAGCTGCTTCAATGTCTTCACGCAACTGAGTCATTTCAGATTTAAGTCCTTTGGAGACTGTTTCTTCGATGATTTGTGCTGAACGTGCGATGAAATCTTTCTTGATAGACTCAAACTTAGCTTTGCTGTCACGTACTAGACGTACTTTAGTTTCTGCCAAATCTTTCTTATCAGCATGGAATTCTGCGATTTCTTTCGCTAGTGCATCCACGATAAATGATTCATATTTTGCAACATTGTTTGCAACTGCTTTGCGATCTTCGTGTAGTTCAGCTAGTTCTTTTTTCAAATTGTTCAACACAAATGATTCTAACACTTTCGCATCTTCTGTCATTTTTGCTGCATATTTGGCTCTAGCTTCGATTAGGCCCTGACGATCTTCTGCGAGTTCGCCTAGTTCCGCTTGTAAGCGGTCCATTAGCATTCCCTCAACAGCTTCTACCATCGCACCTTTATCGTGCTCATATTTCTGAGCAAATTCTTCACGTAGTTCAGCAGTAACTTGATCACGGTTTTCTTGAATCCTGCTTGTCCAAGCGGTTTCAATCTCCGATTTTATTTCTTCGGAAATCACATTGTTTTCAAACAATTGTTTAACGATGTCTAGCATGTGATTCTCCTAGTTAGTTGAGTTTAGAGATAATTCTCTTTAAACTCTCTGCTATGTACTTCTGTGCCTTTGGGTCGCCTTGGACTTGTTGTGCTACTTGAAATGCCTTGTAACCGCCTGTGTTATTCATTAAATGTTCATATACTGGTGTTGGATACGCACCTGGTGCGCTAGGTTGTGCTACTACATCAACCGTAATAATTTCAAAATCTCGAACGTTGCCGCTTCCGTCAACCTCTCCAGATCCTCTGGAACTAACACCTAATTTTACTCCCGACTCCAACATGGTCTGAATTAACTGACCCATTGGAGTTGGTAGTACTTTAAGTTTTCCGTAGCCGTTAGGACCATCCATCCACATCTTGGTTATCATGTGTGAAACACGATCAAGATTGATTTTTAAATCTGCCGGGTGATCAACTTCACCTAGTACAGAGTATCCTCCAGCGATCTGCTCGTTGAGCGTTTTGACAGCCTTGCCAATTTCTTGAGAAGAATAAACACGTTGATTTGCATTGCGGATGTCTCCTTGAATGCAAATCCCGTTGAGATGCAACGACTTCTTGCCGTTGCTTCCTTCTTCGCTCTCCAAGACAATCTTAGCCTGGTCGAAACTCAAATGTTCACTAAGAGTAAGTTTATTCACCGTCAACAGTCCTATTATCTACGACCACGGAAAAGGCTTTGCTTGTTGTCTGGTGATTCTTTTGCACCAGCTTTCTCAGCACCATGTCCTGGCTCTTTCTTAGAGAATGCATTACCATTCTTAGCGCCTGGGACATTGATGTTGCCAGCATTATCTTCTTTTGCTTTAGTGTCGCTTAGTGCAGAACCTTTAATTGTTCCACCTGCGCCAACACCGCCAGCTTCTGCGCCGTTACGACCGCTTAAAATATTAGCAGTTGTACCGCCCATATCATTCTTACCTGCTACTGGAGATTTTGCAGAACCGTCAGCTTTTTCTGCTGCACCTTTCTTTTCTGCGCCGTGACCAGCTGGAACCTTTTCTACGTACTCACGTACTGTAGCTAGGTCAAATTCTTCATTGTCAGCATCATGATCGCTTGGGCCACCCATGTTGTCCATATCTGGCTCTTCATGATCGCCACCTTTTAGTTCGTCGAACTTAGCTTGTAGTTCGTCGACAATAGCGTCTAAGTCTTGGAATAATTCTTCTTCAGACTTTTCTTCGCCGTCCATTTCTGCATCTGGATCAATTTCGCCAGCTAGATCATCTGTTGGATCGCTGTCGTCTAAGTCCATTTCGTCATCGCCTTCGTAGGCAATTTCGTCAAAGTTTTCTTCAAGATCGTCGTCTTTTTTCTCTTCATCTTCTTCAGATGCTTCTTCAAGATCGTCGTCTTTCTTTTCTTCGTCATCTTCTTCAGAAATTTCAGATTCGATTAAATTTTCATAAATTTCACGTGAAGCTGAAACTACGTATTCGTGGAAAAGCTCTTCGGCTTTAGCTTGGTTGTCGTTCACAAGTTGCTCTAGCATCTGTGACAATAGGGTTTTATCTGCCATGTTGTATTCTCCTTTGGATTGTTAAGGCTGTGTTTTATTTACTACGTAGATTAAAAAATGGGGTTAAATGACACTTTTTTGATTGATTTGTTCCGTATATATAGTGTCAGGAAATATACCCTGGAACTCTTCTACAGACATATGACCAACGTTGGGCATAGCCCCCAGTTTATCAGGAATTATATTTCCTTTTTCTATTACTCTATGGAACCTAGTTGACCTAAATTCCTGTACTACTCGCTCAGTTTGATTGAGCCAATTGCCATAAAACGTTGCTACATCGCTGCTTTTTTTGTAGTTAAATGTGTCTGCATACACATTATTAAGTTTTCCGCCTACACCTTGATAGTCAAACCCTAAGATGTAAACATCCTTGTGTCCGCGACTACAGGCCAACCACAATGCTGTAGGTCCACTGCTCCAACCCTTGTGGGGGTTGAACAAGTTTAGGTGATCTTTTGATATAATACCTTTGTTTGGATTGGACCATACTTCGTGATCTTTATTGTACCCTGCTGAAATGATTTCGTTGACCATTTTAACATCAACTGCTATTAAAGCATCGGGTGCAAATTCTCTGTACAGTGCGTTACAGCCGTAGGTTGATCCTAATTTGCGGAGAGGTTCTAAAGCAATAGGTAATCTACTGCGACCGTTTCCTAGGACAAAGGCTATATTATTGGGCGGGTTCTGCTTCAACTGGGGTTGCATACATTTGTTGAATAAAGCCCAGTTCTGATTTTTCTTCTGCTTCGTGCGCTTCAGATTGTAATCGTAGTTTATTAATTTGACGTAGCGTTAGACGAATCTTTCGTGTGTCACTTTTTTTAACCACAGAACTATCTTTACTACTGTCGTATCTACGATCGGTAGACATACCGTTAGAACTGTCATTAAAATAAAAAAATTCGTTAAGAAGCATACTTGTATTTATACTGGGCTAGGTTATTGGGCTGGTGCTGCTGCGGCTTCTTCACCGCCAGCCGCTGCTGGATCTGCTTCAGCTGCCATATCTTCCGGAGCTTCTGCTGCTTGTCCTGACATGTCTGCGGACATACCACCCGGTGAAATGCCTGCGGAACGTAGTTCTGCACCTGCATCTGCTGGCGGTTGCAATTGCGCACCGTTTTCTTCTCTCCACAATTTTTCGTTTTCTTTGATCTCGTCTTCTGATAATCCTAAGAAACGTTTTAATGCGAATCTCTTGCTGAGATGTGGAATTTGAGAAATTGTACCATAGGTTGCTGCACGAGCTGTATCAAGTTCGGATTGACGGTAAGCAGCAAAGTTTTGTGGCTGATTAAATTTAAGTTCAAAAAGACTTGAGTCAATATTGATACCTTGATCATTAAGCCACAGTTTAAATTCTAAATCAAATGTTTCTACAACCATAGATTGTAGTCGTTTGCAGTATTCGTTAAAACGTAATTCTTGAATGTATGCTGTACCTACTTTGCCGTCAGCAACTGTATTGGGCTGTTCATCAATTGATGTTGGCAAATAACTACTTGGAATACGCAAGGCACGGAATAGTTTGTTTGTGAAATAACGTAAATCTGTAATTTCACCTAAGTTTGTACCGCCTGGTAGTGTTTCAACTTTTGATCCACGACCTTCTGCTGTCTGTGGAAAGAAGTAATCTTCGTTTACACTTAGAGGATTATAACTAGCGTCTATGACGTTTGCTCCGCCACCTGTTGAGCTAGGAATACGTCTTTGTTGGATTTCGTTTTTAACACGTTCAACAAAGCTCATAGCCATGTGCGCCGGCATATTTCCAACGTCTACGTAGAAAATACGTCTTTCTGGAGCACGTTGTATACGATAGATAATGATAGCATCTTCGAGCAATTCTTTCTGCTTGTAGACTTTGAACACCGATTCTAATAGACTGTTACCAAAAGGATAGTTATTATCTAGACCTTCGCTCAGACTGATATGCACTACGTGTTTAGCATCTACTGTGATTTCATTAATTTGATTGCCGAATCTAGAACCGGGCGTGTTGGCTGTTGCTCCAACCACTCCACGACCAAAGCCACCACCTGTAGTATAACTTGCTGTTCCGCTAGGTGCTGTGTTTGATGTACCGTGTGGTGTTGTTGCTATTAAGTTTGTAAAATTAAAATTAATATCTTTAATTACATACTGCTCAGGAATTTTACCTTCACTTTCATTAACAATAATTTTTGTAACTTTGATAGCATCAACGTATAACCATTTTTTAGTTTCTGGATCACGAATAAAAAAACAATCACCGTATTTGAATGTGTTACGAACAATACGAAAAATACGTGTTTCAAACTGTTGTTGTTTACACCATTTTTGTAATGCGTCTTTTAGAATCTTAACTTCAGTTGCTGTCGGAGTTCCTCTAAAGGAAGTTTGAAATGGTGTTGCGTTTTCTTTGTCTTTTTGTGTGCAAAATTCTGTAAGGATATCTAAAGCAGCATTAACTTCGCTGTCTGTATCCATAGTGTCGTACTGTTGATAACGATCAATACGATTTGGTGCACCTGCATAAACATCTGGCAAGTAGCTTGAATAGTTTGCTTTGGCTGGACCTGGACGACCACGTCCTCCCATAGGACTAAACGTTCCTGATTGGTTACTAATGTCAACTGGTGTGAAATATTTTTTCCAACTCATAATTTTGTATTATCCAATAACAGCATTAACCAACTCCGGCATATAGGTCGCCGCTTAGTTGTCCGAGTGTTCTTACTTGAACAGCACCAATGTCATGGTGGTCTTTACTGATTTTAATTAACTGATCCATCTTAGTATTTAAGCTAGCCAGTAATACTGACGGTGATTCTTGAGCAGGTCCTGCTGGGGCTGTTGACCCTGGAATAGTGCCGCCACCTTTGCCTGAGGCTTTTTCTGCTGCTGCTTTTTCTGCTTGAACTTTAGCTTCAGCTGCCTGTTCTACAGCTCTTCTGCCGCCTTCTGCATTTGCAACAGGATTTCCTGCAGGATTTTGAATTAGCCCGCTTTTTTGTTGTGTGGCTTGTGCTTTTAATAATTCGATCGGGTCGTCGTAATTTTTAACTATCGACTCTTCTTTGAGATCTTCCTCTTTCTTTTGAAGTCCTCCCATTTTACTGAGATGTGACTCTTTCTTGTTGAAATTAGCAACGTCTTGTTTCAAAGCCTGTTTATGATGTTCTGCTTTTTTATCGTTGGCTGCTACTTCTTTTTTTGACGATTCGTGTAATCTTGCAACTTCAGCATCTCTTGCTTTAGTTTCTTCATCACGAGTCTTAGCACGTTCGGCCCTATCTTCATCACGTTTTTTCTTTTCTTCTGCGCTAATGCCTCCGAGAGCATTTGGAATTACAGCCAGCACACCGTCGATCATTGATCCAAATATATCTTGAAGGTAATACATTATTTTTAATACCGCGTTTCCAAGCCACATAACAACTGCCTTGCCCCCGTCAACGCTCAATAACTCATGGATCCATGTCCATATAGCTTTTATTCCTTTCGCAAGCCCGTCAAAATAGCTTGTTAAAACTTCCGAAGAACCAATAACACTTTTAACTGTACGAATAAGCCATGTAAACCCGTCAATTAGACCTCCGACAATGCCTCCGACCATCCTAAATACACCGCCAATAAAGTTTCCGGTATCAATTATAATATCAGTAAGACCGCTCATGCCGTTGCCTGCACCAAAAATCTCATCCATTAGATTATTAATCGGTTCAAACAAAGACACCACTGCATCCCATGCGCCTTCAAACACTAATATTAGTGAGCGAACAGTTGCATCTAGTATTGGAAATACAGCATTCATGATGTCGTCTAACATTTGAAGTGTGTTTGATGTATCTCCAAAAAGTCCGCTTATAGCTTCTACTACTGGTGCTAGTAATAATTCAAAACCATAGACTACTTTTGGAATTATGGCCGCCATAATATTAAAAATAGGAATTATAAATCTCTGAACTATATCAGCAAATGTAGTAAACAGGCTCATTAGAGAGTTAAGCACTCCGCTGTTAACCAATGCTATTTGAAAACCGTTTGATAGTTCAGCTAAATTTTCTTTGAAAGCTTTTAAGCCAGCCGCAGCATTAGCTTCTGCTTGTTCTTGTGCGGTCATTGCTTTCTTACGACCGTTTGTTTCTTGGTTAGCTAATTGATTTATACCATTTACTTCGTTTGCAAACTCGCCAACAAATCCGCCCATTGTTTTAAATTCTGCAGAATTGGCTTTTTGTACAGCTTCGGATATTGAATTGTTTTTAGTTTTGTCAATTTCTGCTTGGGTCATTTTTCGACCAGATCGAATCGCCTGACCCATTTGCATAACTTCTTGGGCAGTTCCTCCCATCATAGCATTAAATTTAATAGCAGCATCACTGGTAATACTACCAGTGGTCAACATATCTTTAATAGCAGCTTGTTGTTCTTTGGGATAACTTGAAACAAAAGATTCCATCATTAATCGTTGATCTTTGTCCATGCCTCGAGTCATAGCTATCCACTGTGCATCCTTGGCTCTTTCATCGGCTTCATTTTCTAATTCTTGCCTGCTTCTACCAGTGACTTTTGCCAGCGCATCAAGTTCTTTCATGTATGCACCTGCACCTGCCGCTATTTCTTTATTTGATTTACCTTGAAGGGCTCCGCTTCTTCCGATAATGTTAGCATAAGAAGCCATTCCTTGATTAATTTGTTCAGAGCTATAACCTAATCCTGCTAGTTGGGCACCTACCTGACTTGTTCTTAGATCTTTACTGATGCTGGCAAATCGTCTTGCACCTTCTTCAGTATTACCTCCTAGGATTTGCATTGCTGCACCATTTTTACCAATGATAGCAGCAAATTTATCCATGGTCATGCCAGCAGAGCTGGCCGCTGCCGCAAAGTTACCCATACTATTACCAAATGTAGCACCGCTGGCAGTTGCTGATTGATACGATGCTAGAGTTTTTTCAGCAGCATTTGCTACTGCTCCAAATACTGTGCCTAGTAGTGGGATACTTTTAAATACTGCGGCAGCATTTTCCATACTGTCACCCACATTAGCAAACTGCTGAACAACTTCTGTAGCTGCTTCGCCTACTCCAATAAACGCCCCTGTAGCTATACCCACATATCGGCCCAGTGTTCCAACAGCTTTACCGAGGCCAAACAGGCTCATGGCCGATGAAGCTGCTCCTTTACCGCCACCACCAGAACCGCCACCTCCTCCAGAACCACCGCCACCTCCTCCAGCATATTCTTTGTTTTTAGCATCGCCAGGTTTGCCACCTTTCTTGTAGCCGCCACCTTCTCCGCCTTGGATAGCTTTAAGGATTTCTTTCAGCGTGGCTTCAGTTGCTGCATTGTTAGCAACTACAGATCCGATGCCCGGAATATCAATTGTTACTGGATTAGCCATAGATTAATTTTTACCTGGTAAAATGCGCATATAAATACTTTTCACTAATAGTATTTATTGGAGAAAAAATGAGTGATATTACAAATACGCCAACAAACCAAAATAAAAATCCTTTGGCAAATTGGTTCAGACAACCTAAAATTTATGTGAAATTACCGTCTAAAGGCAAGTTCTATCCTCAGGGAGCGTTAGACGTTAGTTCTAACGGAGAGTATCCTGTTTATGCTATGACTGCCAAAGACGAACTGATGTTTAAAACTCCCGATGCATTGCTGTCGGGGCAATCAACTGTTGAAATTATCAAAAGCTGTATTCCGGCAATATTAGATCCTTGGCAAATGCCATCGATTGATCTAGACTTTGCATTAATTGCTATCCGCATCGCTACCTATGGTGATAAAATGGAAGTTGGCGCAAAATGTCCTCACTGTGAGGCCGACAACTCCTATGATGTTGATCTCAACTTATGGTTTCAAAAATTTACAGCGTTTGAATATGCTGAGGAAATTGATATTGATCCGTTGACTATCTATGTACGTCCGTATACCTATTTACAGGTTAGCAAGACTGCTATTAAATCTTTAGAACAACAGAAAATTTTTAATGTTATCAACAGTGATGAATTAACTGACGAACAAAAAATTGACATGTTTGGTAAAAGTTTTGTAAAAATTACACAATTAACCGTAGATGTTATTGCAGATTGCATAGCAAAAATTTCTACACCAAATGGAGAAACTTCTGATAGAGGTCAAATTTTAGAGTTTATCAACAACTGCTCTAAAGATGTGTTTGATAAAATTTCATCACACGTTGGTGGAATCAAAGAAAGCCTTGAGATTAAAGCACTAAATGTAGCTTGTCAAGAATGTGAAAAACCATTTGATTTGCCAGTGCAAATGGATCAATCGGATTTTTTCGCCGCAAGATCTTAGACATGCCCTATCCTGAGATCTTAGCTTGGTCCGAACAAATGGACAACGAAGCTAGGGCAATAAAGAAAGACATACTTAAAATGTGTTGGTACATGCGAGGTCTGTCTTTTGCAGAAGGCATGTCATTGAGCGCAGAAGAAAGAAGTATTGTTTCTGAGATTATTAAAGAAAATCTAGAGACTACTAAAAAAACTAACCTACCGTTCTTTTAATATTGTTTGCTAAGATTAAGCAACACAGCCTGTTGTTGCTTGTCTAGTGGTTGTATTTTGATTGCGGCCAATAATGCATCAGCCTCAGGCGTTCCTTTATCAACTTTTCCATAAGCAGCTTTCAAGTAACCAACATCGTCATTGTAAAGCTGATCGCCTTTGGCTGCTTTCTGTAAGGCAAATCTAATTCGCTGTGTTTCTACTGCTTGTGGTTTTTTCTTTGGCTCTTCTTTAGGTGCTGCTTTTTGTGTAGTACCGGGTTCAGTAGTATCTACATCGACATCTTTAGATTTAAACCATTTTGAAGGTGAAAATACATCCCTACCTGCATCGATACCTTTGTTAAGGTTGTTCACATTAAGTTGGGCAATGTCGCCAATTTCAGATCCAGGGCCTTCAACAATTATTTCGTGAATTTTCATTATCGTGTTCTAAAAATACTGATTTTACCTTCGGCAACCATTCTGCGTTTTTCTTCTGCAATGGCCTGCATTAATGTTTCAGCAAGACCATTGTGTGATCTAATGATACTGTCTGATGTTACGCCCATCTTTGCTTCTCTATCTGCATCATATTCTGCTTGACTTGGTGATGGTGCTTTTCTAGCATTCATACCTTTTCTTGCTTTGCCTAATGCACCGGCACCAACTTCTGCTTTTCTACGAACACCATTAAGAGCTCTACCAGGAAGTGCTTTACCTGTTGCTGTATCAAAATTTGCACCTGGTTCAGATTGTTTAGTACCTACTTGTACTCCGCCGTTGGCAGCATTTACTCGAGATGCTGGCGCTGCTGGTTCTGCAGCAGGTGCTGTTGGAGCAGCATTTGCTGCTGGAGCTGTTTTTGCGCCTGGAATGTTAGCATGTGCTGGTGCTGGTGCTGCACCTGGCTTTTTGCCTGCGGGAGCAGCTGGTGCACCTGCAGGCGCTGCTGCTGGCGCAGGTTGTTGTAAAGATTTTTGTAGCAACTGCATGATACGTTGCTTGCCTTTCTTGTCAAGTTGACCTACTTGTGATTTAACTTGAGCGTATAATGTTTGTCCTGCTTTTTCTGCACCTACACCTGCTGTTGCATCAGCGGATTTTTTTACAGCAGCCGCAGCTTTACCTGTTTGTTGTTTAGCCGGAGCTGTACCTTTTGGACCTGCAGCATTAACAGCGGCTGCATTATCTGCTGGTGCTGCCGAAGCGGCTGCATTATCTGCTGGTGCTGTTCCACCTACAGCAGATCCTCCTGCTGGAGCCGCAGCACTTTTTGGTGCTGGTTTACCTTTTTTACCCGATAGCCCTTGCTTCATTCCTGCTAAGAATCCTGGCTTTTTGCCTGCTGGATCTGTCGATGGGTCTGCTGTGTTATAGCCTGCTGGATCACCTGCGCCACCGCCTACTGCACCTCCGGGTGCTGTTCCACCTGCTGGCGCTGCTTTAGCTCTTGTTCGTTTTTGGGGATCTATAACTGCATCTGGTGAATCACCACCTTGTGCTACTCTGGCTTTTCCAGAGCTAAATCCTTTCTTAGCAGCGTCCCATGCTCCAGCAACACCACCAGCTACTGCGCCAACGCCTTTAGCAGCCATACCGGCTACGTCGCCTACAGCTTTACCAAACTTATTAAACTTTGGTCCTTCATATAATTTTTCTAATTGTTGCTGTTCAGATTCAGTTAGTATTTGATTAATTCTCATGTCAAGGGATTCCTAAAAGGTATAATTTTATTTATTAAAAACGAGCTCACGCTCGTTTGCTTTTTCGCTTCCGCTCAAAGCATTTTTTTCTTTTCAGATAATGTTAAAGTTATTGAACTTATTATAATTGCGAAGCAATTTAAGTATTATGCAGATTGTTTTTAGTCAGACGGAACCGTTTTTAACGGTTCCGCTTGCTTGCATTATGCGAGTTGCATTAGCCAAGACCTTAGAAGTAGGTATTTTTATACACTGTATGCTAAAGGACTCTGTGCTTTTCCTTCCTACCACGATTTCACAATATTTCTATTGCTATCTTAAACCTCGTTCCTAGTGTTTAAGTGTTTATAGCCAGTGTTTTCGTATGCTAACATTCATACTATATCAATGCGTTGGTTATCTTTGTTTTCAACCTCAAACTCACTTCCGATTTTTCAGGATAGTCGTATTCCACGACGGGAGTGCATCAATATGTTACGTGTCCGGTTATTCCCCGGTTTTTCCACAGCGGTATTATAGCTGGCCCGCTAACCTTAAGTGTTAGATGATATGTAGCCTTTAGGTAACCAAGCAACGAATTTTCCGTTACAAGTGTTACAAACTACTTTGCCTGCGTGTGGGCCTGTGGGTTTGTTGATAATTTGCCAGTTATGATCTTTGTGTATACCAAGGGTTTCTTGCATATTTTTACGCTGATTATGCCATTTTTGGTCAAATCCAGTCTTCGGATTTAGATAATAATCCGAGGTTAACACACTATTCTGTGATGATCTGTCCCATTTTAGTTTTGTCATAACCAATAAATTTAACGTTATTTTGTCTTTTTTTGTTCTTCTAGACGCTGTCTAAGTATATTCGATCCGCCGACTCTGACGTTTATAATGCCATTATAATAGTCATCTGTTTCTAAAACTCTGCGTTCAAACTGCTCTCTTGCTTCTAAATAACTTAGTTCTGCCTTGGATTTGCAAAGGTAAAGTATTTCTCTTGTGAAGTTTTCCGGACCTAATGCTTGGACGTCTGCGTTTAACCTATCGGATGAACCCCAGTATTCACGCCAATCGCTTTCTACTGTGCTTCTTCTTTTAAGTTTTTTGCCTTTGAGTGGGGGTTTAGTACGTTTAAACTGTGCTAGTTTCTTGCCTATGTACTTCTGTCCGGTTGTTTTATTCGTGATTATATAAACAAAGCCAATATAGCCTTCTGGTATTTCGTCTACGGGTTGATTTTGATACGTCCAATGCACTCACTTAGTTATTTTCGGTGGCCTTCCGGGCTTGCCTTTTCTGGCTAGCTTACGTTCTTCTCGTTTTGCCTGTATTTCTGTTCGTCTTTTTGATGCTTCGTTGCGTATTTCTGATAGCCAATATCGTGCCTTAATGCCTGCTTCGTCTGAGCCTCGGTATTCAAATCTGTCCTGCCACTTAAAATATTCCTGAAAAGCAGCAATCATCTTATCGTGACTTTCTGAACTCAAGCAACAATCTCCACATCGTTGCTGTAGCTAGTGAAACCGTTTTCTTTAATAACTTTAAGAACATGATTAACACGACTTGTTAGATCGTCTCGGTGACTGATCAAGAATACATTCTTGTTGCGTTCACGTGTCATTTTTTTAAGCACAGCAATACTAGATTCAACACCGCTGGCATCCATGCCACTGTCTACTAACTCATCAATGAATAATAGATTAATTGGATGATAAAGGTTTTCCCATACATCACGGAACGCCCAACTTAACGATAAAATCAATCTATTACGTTCACCACGTGACAAATTATCAAAGTCTAAGTCCTGTCCTAGCTGTGTAATAACCACACTTAGATCATTTTGAAACTCAACAATGTGCGGCAAACCAATTTTATCGAGATAGTAGGTTAATCGTTGATTTAAGAATGCTAGGTTTTGATCAATAATACGTTTACGTACAAAGCTATCTTTATTTGTCAGCAGTTTGTACAAGAATTCTTGATGCTCTTTAACACGCACTAGATCGTTTACAGCATTCCAGTCGATTTCCTGCACGGCTGTTTTCTTTAATTCTTCAATTTGCTCTAGATAAGGATTGGTTTCTGCTTCTTTCAGCATTAAATCCTTTTCAAAACTCTCAATTGTGTTCTTATGGTTAAGTGCCTGTTCTAAACTATCGTAAAATACCTTAGGCATAGGTCCTAGTTCACCTATTTCTTTAACAGCACCAGTTAGTTCGATCCATTGTGTATTTGTAGACAGCGCCTGTAGTGCAGATTCTTGTAGAGCTTTCTTCTTAGACTCTAATACTTCTTCGTGCTTGCTGTCATGTAGATCCTGTCCACAAGCATAACACTTGTGATCCTCTAGATCTGCAATTTCTTTCTTTAGTTTTTCAACCTGTTTCAGTTCACGTGCTTCGTCTGCTTCTGCACGTACAATTGATTTGTTTAGATCAGCAAGATCCTTTCGTTTGGTGTTGTATTCAGCCAATGCTCTGTGATTAGCAATTTCAACGTCCGAATCGATGTGACTTAAATGATCAATATTCTTTAAAATGTTTTCAATATTCTTTTCTTTAGTATCGTCCCACATTTTTTGCTTACGCTCTAGTGCTTCGATACTCTGTTGAATACGTTCGTTACTGGCTTTGATAGTTTCGATACGAGTATTTTCAGTTTGAATATTATCTTTGCTCAATCGAACCAGTTCTTTTAGAGATTCTGCTTTTTCTGAAAGCAGGGTAATACCTAATAGCTGTTCAATAATGTTTCTTTGTTCGCCAGCTTTCATAGCTAGGAACGGTTCTGTGTAGGTATTCAATGCCACAAGATGTTTAAACATGTCGTGACTCATGCTAATCATTTCTTCGATGGCTTTTTGTGTTTCTCTGCTGTCGCCTTGCGATTCGTCTAGATCCTCAAGATCCTGTTCTTGCCCATTAATACTGAATTTTAATAGATTAGGCTTGCGTCCTCGTTCAATATGATACTCAATTCCGTCTTTTTCGAAGGTAACAGTACACAACATGCCTTTGCCGTTGATCTTATTGATGAGATTATCACGTTTGATGTTGGTTAATGCTGTACCGTAGATAGCATAACTGAGCCCGTTGATGATTGTGGTCTTACCTGTACCATTACGAGCACCACTATCATCTCCGCCTAAGTCTAAGTTTTCACCTAGTACCAGTGTAAGCTGTCCTTTGTCAAAGTCTATGGCTTGGGTTTGATTGCCCACACTCATAAAATTTCTAACAGTTAGGTTTTTTATTTTGATCATAAGTCTTTATAAATGTCCAATAATAGATTCTTGTCGTAAGCATCGCTTTCGATAGCATTAATTTGATTCATTACAATTGTATCAACACTTTCAAAGTTAATATCAATTGGCGTTGTATTAGAATCTACTTCTACTTTTTCTGGGATCAACATCAGCTCACGCAGATTGTACTGCGGCATAAATGTTTCACGAATAAAGTTTGCTTCTTCAAAACTAATGGGCAAGTCAATGGTCACACGACAATGCATCTTTTCACGCAGTAATTTGTCTGGACTATCAATAATTTGACTTAGTTTATAAGTTCGATATACAGGTTGTCCCGGCCAAGTATGATATTCAGGCTTACTGCCCCACTCTAAAATCATCATGCCCCGTTCATCATCACTGCTGTCTGCATAGTTGTGAGGGAAAGCATTACCGATGTAGGTTACATTGCCCTTGGTTTGACGTTTGTGGAAATGCCCACTAAACACATACTCTTGATTATGGAAATGATCAGCTTGCAACTGCCCGTGATCAGGCATCTGTACCATGGCATTCATATAGAATAATGGTAATTCTAAATGTCCGAATAGATACTTGCTTTTGATTTTAGGAATATCCTTCCATTCATCAGCAACCAGCCAAGGCATAATAGTGACACCGCCTTCTGTCAGCGTTTCTTTAATAGGTACTACGTTTGGAAACAATCGCATAAACTCAACACTGTTGATTTCACGTTTGTCTTTGTAGAATAGATCGTGATTGCCCAGTATAAAATAGACTTTTTCAAAGTTCTGACTTAGGCGTTCTAGATTACTAACGGTGTAATTCATAGTACTGACATCGGTAGTACTACGATTATGGTGCCAATCGCCTAAGAAAATTGCTGTTTCGCAATTTTCCCGCTTCGCGGTTTCGCAAAACCAAGTCACAAAATCTTCGCAATCTTGATTATGGGTACGGCTTCCAGATTTTAAACCGAAATGTATGTCGGTGAAACAAGCAACTTTTTTGAATAGGTTCATAGGATCTCCTTTATTATTGTACTACGTTGTACGGCTAAAGGTCAATCCCAATCACTACCAGTACTGTCAACTGTTCCTCCAACAACTCCGCCTGTTGTAACAGGGCCGGGAGTAATTGGGCCAGCACCTGCATTCTGTCTAGTCCAACTTGGATTCATTCCGTTCATTTCTAAAATATCATCCCTAATATTTTGATTACGCTTCTCAATGTTAATGATTCTGACGAAGCTATTAGTAACGGCAGCAGTATAATAAGCAAAAGGGTTGTCGCTCTTAGACTCATCAAATTGTAATCCTATCTGAGTTAACTGGAGAATTGCTTGCCCACGCATTTCATCGTTGTATGTGTAACCGCGAACGTTGCCACGTGTTGCATATCTTTCGCAAAGTTTAATAAACATACGAGCCAAGTTGTTGGTCATCTGCCCATATTCTTTATTAAACTCGCCGGTGACTAAATCACCCTTCCAATGGCTCTTGCCTACACAGATTAAATTACCTTTGTCGTCATACTTCCAATGTTGGAAGGGAGGAAAATTTACTTTTTCGTGACTATCTGCGGTATTCTTTAAGGTCTTTTTACGTCCAGGAGCAAGCGGAACGTGTTGGAATGTCATAATTCTAAAAACTAATTCTTCTTTTTTGATTTTTTTATAATCAACTTCAAATTCTTTAGATGGTAATTTTTTGCCCCCTGCGATTACAGCAGCTTCGTGTGCCTGTTTGCCTAATCTTATTGCCCTGTTTCTTTTAGCTTCGGCAACAGTACGAATATTGAGTTTTTCTAAGTTAGGAACAATTAGGTCATATTCGTGATATTCGGGTTTGGTAAAACTGCAATACGTATTTTTGCTTAAATGGATTTCTTTTAATAAATCCTTGTTTGTCAAGTACTTAATTTTTGGTACAGTTGTAATAATAGTCATTAGTTAAGGTTCTCCTACTAGTTATAATAATAGCACATATTGTCAAGAATAAATAGAGTATAATAAAGGAATCTTACCAAAATGGCGTTAAACATTAATCCTCTAGCACAATTGATTGCAACTCAATCAGAAAGCCTGGCTAAACGTGTATCTGAATCAATGGGATCGCTACCTTCGGTTGACTCCTTGTCAAAAGAAAACTTAGATGCTAAAGTCGCACAGCTTAGTGGACAGTTAGGAAGTGGACTCAATCAGTTCAGTTCCGGCATTGGACTTAATGCATCTACATTTAGTGGTATTGGCTTTAAGCCTGGTAGTATTCCTGGCCTAGGCGGACTCACAAGTTCTCTATCATCTGTTCCTGGAATAATCAGCAATACTACAGCAGATATCCAAGGTGTACTTAATAAATTTACGGGTGGAAATTTAGCCGGCGGCTTACAAGATCTTGCTGGAAAAATTTCAAGTGGTGCTGGCATGTTGAACAATCTCCTAAGTTTAAAACGTGGAGCGAATCTTCCTGCTGGTGGTGAGTTATTTATGAATCAAGGCCAAGGTATCAAATTATCTCCTGGCGCGAAAGACGACTGGAGAGTACGACTAACCTGCCAATGGAATTTATTTGGTGGCGAATGGTTTAAACTTTTAGAAAATACAGGCGGTGTAGTTTGGCCGTATACTCCAAATATTACAGTTTCAACAAAAGCAAACTACACTCCGATTGAACCAGTTCATAGCAATTATACATCTTACGGTTATAAAAACAGTTCCGTTGAAGATATAACAATTTCTGGTGAGTTTAGTTGTGAAACAGATGGTGAAGCAGCCTACTGGATTGCCGCAACTACATTCTTTAAGACTGCTACCAAAATGTTTTTTGGCGAAGGAGCTTTAGCAGGCAATCCTCCGATCATTTGTAATTTAACAGGATATGGATCAAATGTATTTGACAAAGTTCCAGTAATTGTTAAATCGTTTCAGGTCGAACTTAAAGACGATGTCAACTACATACGATGTACAAAGTTTGGAGCCAACACTTGGGTTCCGGTATTAAGCACAATAACAGTTACAGTATCTCCTGTTTACAATAGAAGAAGATTGCGTAAGTTTAGTTTAGAAGATTACGCAAAAGGTAAAACCACTCAAGGTAGTGACAACATAGGTTTCATCTAAGATGGCAACATATAATAATTCTAGTCCGTGGTATACAACTTCTCAAAATAATTTTTATATGGAGTTGATGGACATCCGCCCTATTCCTTCGGAGCCTGACGATTTCAAATATACCATAGAAGGACAATATAACAATAGACCCGATTTGCTGGCATACGACTTGTACGGCAATCCAAAACTATGGTGGGTGTTTGTTCAAAGAAATATGAGTGTTCTCAAAGATCCAATTTACGATTTTACTCCAGGAACCACTATCTACATTCCTAAAAAAAGTAATCTAGAAAAATTTCTAGGAATATAATATGGCGATTCGAGACATTGGCGTATCTGACATTGCTAAACTTGTAAAACCAGACGGTTCGGCACTAGACTTTATTGCTACAGCCAGCGGTCTAGCTCAAGGGGCTGCACAAAGAATAACCGGACTGCTTCCAGCGAAAGCATCAGATCCTTTACAGCTAGGCGGTATAACATCTATCCTTCAAAAAGAAGGAATTATTAAAACTACCCCAGAGTCTAATCTTACTAACCTTCTGTTAAATCCTTTAGAAAATTTTGCTTCAATGTCGCCGATGTGGACGCTGTCTGCGGTTACTATTGAACAGTTTAATAATCCAATGTCTTATAGAAATAGTCCTAAGGACTTACAATATGTTGTGTTTGCATCTGGCGGACGGTTTGATAAGCAACGTGTTAGTACAGCCTACGGTGCTCCTGAGTACTATGTTAATAACTTTGTGATGCAGACTGCAATTGCACCTACTGGAAAAACCGGTAACACAAATGCATTTAAATTCACCTTTGATATTATTGAACCTCACAGCATGGGCCTGTTATTACAAAGTTTACAGGTTGCTGCAAAAAATGCAGGGCATGTTAATTATAATCAAGCTCCGTTTGTATTAAGATTAGATTTTATGGGATCTAGTGATGATGGAAAAATATTATCATCGATCAAACCAAAGTTTTGGGGACTAAAGTTTATAAAAATAACATTCACTGTAACCGAGACCGGCAGCGTATATAAATGCGAAGCTGTGCCTATGAGTAGTGCAGGTTTTGATGACGCGGTCAACGTTGCCTATACTGATGTAAAATTAAGTTTATCAGACAACGGTCCTGGAGATGTAAAAGAATTATTATGCACTGGTAAAAATAGTTTAATGGCATATCTAAACGGCTTGGAAGAGCAAGCAGTTAAAGCAGAAAAAATAAGTGTTCCGGATACCTATATAATTGAATTTCCTACAAAGTCAGACGAGTATATTAATGCTGCCGAGATTCCGGGAGTTACAAAAAGAGCCACAGCGGATCCTAAAGCCCCTGAAACAGCACAGGTCACCGGAAAAAATGTTGCGGTGGTTCTCGAGTTTGGAGAGAATGACATCGGAAAGGCAGATTTTGCACTAGGAAAATCCACTGGAGGAAATTACCCGTTTAGTCAAGTTGGCGATTCGGTTGATAAAGCAACAGGAGTGGTCAACAGAGATAACATGGTTATCAATCCTAAAACACGAACATTCCAATTTACCCAAGAACAAAAATTAACAACCATAATAAATCAAATTATTCTAAGTTCGACGTATGCAAAGCGAGCACTAGATCCAAAAAATCTTGTAAATGATTTTATCAAATGGTGGCGACTAGATACCCAAGTGCAGATAAAATCACTTGATCCTTACACAGGCGACTATGCTTACAAATATGTTTTTAGAGTTGTGCCGTTCCTAGTTCACCGTTCTGTGTTTTCGCCTGCAACCGCTGGGCCAATGGACTACTCCGAGCTGTTAAAACAAGTAGTTAAACAATACAATTATATCTACACTGGAAAAAATGTAGACGTGTTAAAATTTGATATTACAATTGATAATTTATTCTTTACAGGAATTAATTCATCACCAGAAGCCAACAGCGGCAAAGTAGTAAATCAAGACCAAAAAGGTACTACTGAAGCACCCGGAAAAGAAACACCAACTAATAAAACAGCCTCGGGGCCCAAGGCACTGGAAGTGGTTAATGGAAGACGTCGAGTTAAAAAAGATCCGGTGCAATTGAAAAAACCCACAGGCGGACAACGAGATCAAGACACAGAACAAAAAGTTGCAGAATCATTCCATCAGGCATTTATTTCCTCTGGCGCCGGCGACCTAGTTAAAGTTAATTTAGAAACCGTTGGCGATCCTTACTGGATGGTAGACAGCGGAATTTCAAATTATTTTGCTAGGACTAGTACAAAGAGTAGATTTTTAACAGAAGACGGAACGTTAAACTACGAAGGCGGAGATGTTTTTATCTACATAACATTTAGAACTCCTGCAGATATTGATGAAAAAACAGGATTATATCAGTGGCCTACAAAGGGTAAAGAAAGTCCGTTCAGCGGAATCTACAGAGTTACTCAGTGTGAAAATACTTTTAACGATGGTGTATTCAAACAACGACTAACCTGCATAAGACAAGTTGGGCAAAGTCAAGACTTTAAAGATAGTAATCCTAATAATATTGCTAATATTGCTAACGATAAATCTAAACAATTAGCAGTTCAATCTAACGGACAACAAGAAAAACCAAAAACAAACCCCGCAGAAGAATATGCGGTTAACGACAAAGGCGAAGGACTAGTTTAATGGCTCAACAACGTAGAACCGTAGCAAGTAAGACCGAAAATAATAATATCGGTGCAGGCCCGTATCTTGCTAGAATTGTCAGTCATTTAGATCCTAGCTTTATGGGAAGCCTTGAGGTTACCCTATTAAGAGAGCAAGGAAACGCCAACGCCGATAACGATCAAACGTATGTTGTTCAAGGAGCATCTCCTTTCTTTGGATATACTCCATTTGAATATATGGGGAATAACTCTGCGGCAGATGGCGCTAAAACTGTTGAAGCATATAACGATACTCAAAAAAGCTATGGATGGTGGATGGTACCACCAGATATCGGAGTTACAGTTCTTGTATTTTTTGTCAACGGAGACCCGAGCCAAGGTTTCTGGATGGGCTGTGTTCCTGGAAGATTCATCAACAACATGGTTCCAGCGATTGCTGGATCAACAAATGTTGACCTAGACGACGACGATAAAAAACGTCTTAACACAAAACAGCCTTTGCCTGTTGCAGAAATGAACAAGCGATTAAATTCTAAAAATCAAATTGACGATGTTGAAAAAATTAAAAAACCTTTGCATCCTATAGTTGATAGATTTGTAGAGCAAGGATTATTAGAAGACGATATCCGCGGAGTTACAACATCGTCAGCTCGCAGAGAAGCACCGAGCATGGTATTTGGAATTTCAACTCCTGGTCCTGTAGATCGACAAGCCGGAGCAAAAAAAGCATTCATCGGCAAAACCGACGACCAGTCGCCAGCGACGGTTCCTGTTAGTAGATTAGGAGGAACCACATTTGTAATGGATGATGGCGATGATAGATATGTTAGATCAACTCCTGCTTCGTCTGGTCCTATGAAATATGTTGATGTGTTAAACGGAACATACGTCGGTTCAACAGATAAAACAAACGACAAAGGCGAACCAACAATTCCTTATAATGAGTATTTCCGTATCCGCACAAGGACTGGCCATCAGATATTGATGCACAATTCAGAAGATTTGATTTACATTGCCAACAGCAAAGGCACAACGTGGATTGAACTCACAGCTAATGGAAAGATAGATATTTTTGCAAAAGACTCTATCAGCATTCACTCTGAAAATGATTTAAACATCAAAGCCGATAGAGACATCAATATGGAAGCAGGTAGAAATATTAATCTGCACACAGAGAGCGGTCGTATGCAAATGGACATAGCAACAGAACTTTTAGTCACAGTTGGATCAAATGGAAAAATTACACTTGGTGGAAACTACGAACATGTCATTGGCGGCAGCACAAAAATCACAACATCGGCATCGTTTGATTTAAACTCTGGAACCAGCAACAAGTTTACAGCAGGCACAACTACAGATATCAAGAGCGGTGGAAATCATACAGAAACTGCGGCAAGGATCGATATGAACGGACCAGTGGCTAGAACAGCAACAAAAGCAGTAGCTATAAATCCGTTGAATCTTCATCAAAATCCAAAAACAAGCACGGCCACTGATTGGGCAGAAGCCAAATATCAAGAGGCTGCTATTTCTAGTATTATGAAACGCATCCCAATGCACGAGCCATGGATATTGCATGAGAATCAAACGCCACAACTATTAACTCCGGCAAACACGGATAGAGAGGTTCAATAATGTCAACTAAACTTTACAATAATAAAACAGTTGCAGTAAACAAAGCATCAGTTGGCGACGCCAACTCCGGAGCATTTGCCTATAAAGGATTTAGCTCAAAAGAATATAAAAGGAATTATAAACTTTATGATATTGATCTGGTAAAACAAGATATCATTAATAATTTTTATATTCGAAAGGGAGAGAAGTTAGAAAATCCAGAATTTGGCACAGTAATATGGGACATTTTATTTGAACCATTTACAGAAGAAGTTAAAACAATCATTGCCAAAGATGTTGAAGATATTGTAAATTATGATCCTCGTGTTGTGGTAAATGCGGTAACAGTTGATTCAACAGACCAAGGTATTAGGATTGAAGCAGACATAACTTATATTCCATTTAATGTTAACGAAAGAATGACGTTTGACTTCGATAAACAACGTTCAGTCATAAACTAAGCAGTTAATTTTGTTTGGTAAATATGATATAGGGAAGAAAAATGACAACAACCGCTAGACAAAACAATCTAATTCTTAATCAAGATTGGACAAGAATATATCAGACATTTAAGAATGCTGATTTTAAATCTTACGACTTTGAAAATCTACGTAGGGTTATGATCACTTATTTGCGTGAAAATTACCCAGAAGATTTTAATGATTATATTGAAAGTTCAGAGTATCTAGCACTAATTGATGCTGTTGCATTTTTAGGACAAAGCCTGGCTTTTAGGATTGATCTAGCCAGCAGAGAAAACTTTATTGAACTTGCAGAACGTAAAGATTCTGTTTTACGCCTAGCTAGAATGCTAGGATATAATCCTAAAAGAAATAAGCCAGCAGCTGGTTTATTAAAATTTACTTCGGTGTCAACAACAGAAAGCATAGTTGACAGCAACGGAAAAAATCTTGCCCAACAAATTATTTCTTGGAACGATCCTACAAATTCAAACTGGCTAGAACAGTTTATTATCATATTGAATGCTTCAATGGCAAGCAATACAGAATTTGGTCGTAGCCAAGGTTCTGCAACGATTCAAGGAATTCTCACAGAACAATATAGATTTAATTCGATATCAACAGACGTGCCAATCTATTCTTTTAGCAAAACTGTTGCAGGCCGCGCCATGGTATTTGAAGTTGTTTCAACTTCTTTTAAAAATGCTCAAGCACCGTATGAAGAAGCTCCGGTGCCCGGTAATCAGTTAGGATATATTTACAGAAATGATGGCAGTGGACCTGGATCTGCTAACACCGGATTTTATTTGATGTTCAAGCAAGGAAGTTTAGAGCTTGCTGACTTTGCTATTGATGTTCCTACCACCAATGAAAAAATTGCCGTAGACAGCGCAAACATCAATAATGATGATGTGTGGTTGTTTAAATTGAGTTCGGGTGGTGTACAATTAGATCAATGGACACAGGTTGCTAATTTAGTTGGCAACAATATTGCATATAACAGCGTATCACAAAATATTAGAAACATTTATGCTGTACAAACAAAAGAATCTGACAAGATTGATCTTATTTTTGCAGACGGCGTTTATGGTAATTTGCCGCAAGGTACATTCAGAGTTTATTATAGAGTAAGTAACGGTCTTTCATATATCGTTGCCCCTAATGAACTTAGAGGAATTACAATTGCTATTCCTTACGTTAATAAACAAGGAACTAGACATACAGTATCTATCAACCTTGCATTACAATCTTCAGTTTCGTCTGCAGCACCTTCCGAAGACATAGATACTATTAGAACTAATGCTCCGGCGCTTTACTATACACAAAATAGAATGATTACTGGAGAAGACTATAATCTTGCTCCATTGTCAAGCAGTCAAGATATTATTAAAATTAAATCTATTAATAGAACCTCTAGCGGAATTTCAAGAAACTACGAAATTATTGATGCTTCTGGAAAATACAGCTCGGTGACAGTATTTGCCGACGATGGTTACATTTACAAAAAAGAATCTGAAAAAACTCAAACTTTTAAATTTGCCAGCAGAGTTGACATTATCAATTATATTAGACAAGCCTACGAGGTTCTGATTAATCAGGACTACGTATACAATTATTATCTAACTAAATTTGATAAAATTTTATTTGGTGACACCAATATTCGCTGGGAATCGATTACAACAGATATAAACATGTCTACCGGATATTTTTATAATTTTGTTGACAGTTCAAAATTAAGAGTTGGTTCATATTCAACAAACAGTTTGAAGTATATGGCCAAAGATACTTTAATTAAATTTGTACCACCGACAGGATATGCTTTTAAAAATGGTGCATTGGTTACGTATAATGCAGCAGATCCATATCAAACAACTAGAATATGGACCAAGGCTGTGCAAGTAGTTGGTGACGGTACTGCCAACGGAGTTGGCACACTGCCAAGCGGAATCGGAGCAATTACATTTAGTGATGTTATTCCGTCTGGAGCAGTTGCAGTACAAATTATCCCTAAATTTATTAACGATTTACCCCCCGCATTAGAAAATGAACTAGTAAATCAAATCTATCAAAATTTAAACTTTGGCGTTCGATACGACATTGCTACAACTACATGGAAAATAATTTCAGCATCTAACGTAAACTTTTCAAATAATTTTACTTTAGGTAAAGCTGGCGATACTACAGATAACAATCTTGATTCATCGTGGCTGATTGCATTTGTAAAAGAAGCCGATCAGTATTTGATTCGTATTAGATCTATTGAATATATCTTTGGTAGCGTTGAGCAGAACAGATTTTATTTTGATTCTAGTGAAAAACAATATAATGATCGATTAGGCAATGTGGTAAAAGATCAAGTTAAGGTATTGAGTATCAATCCTACCAGCGACGGAACTTCGTCTTTAAATCGCGACTATTCTTTCGAAATTGTTGACACTATAAAATTTGAAGACGGGTTTGAAAGTTCAACAGAAATACAGGTAGCATTTAAAGATGGCGACGATGATGGAGTTATTGACGACCCAGAATCTTTTATTGAAGTTGCAGGGCAGGATATCGATCTAGGCTATTTGTTTTTTAAAGAAACAGCAGATACTTATGGAAATGTATCAGATGTGTTAGTTGACACTTCTGTCACAAAAATACGCCTCTTCTTAAAACAAACATCAGTTACTGATTTTGTAACTTGGCCAGACGGAACAGCTATCACCGACGGCGACTTGGTATATTTTTATGACAGCAACGAAGATAGAATTATGTCTATTGACACAGCTACAAATACATTTATTTTACAACCGTCATACAAAGCATACGTTGGAAGACAAGGTTTGAAATTCCAATACATTCACAATGCCAGTGTTAACAGAAGAATTGATCCAAGTTCTAGCAACATAATTGATATATTCTTGTTAACTCGAAATTATGATACCGCATTTAGAACATACATTGCTGGAGGCTCAACAGAACCGTCTCCGCCGACAACTGATCAATTACGAATTAATTATGGATCTACATTAGATTCTATTAAATCTATCAGCGATGAAATTATCTATCATCCTGTAAAATATAAAATTTTGTTTGGATCTAAAGCTGATCAAAAATTACAAGCAACATTTAAAGTGGTTAAAAATCCATCACAATCGATTAACGATAATGATCTAAAGGTTAGAATTATTTCAGCTGTTAACACATTTTTTGATATTAACAATTGGGATTTTGGAGATCGCTTCTACCTTAGTGAATTGGTTACCTATGTAATTAATTCAGTAACTCCGGATGTAAGCAACATGATTATAATCCCAAAACAGTCTAGCCAAGCATTTGGTAGTCTTTTTGAAATACAAAGCAGAGCTGACGAAATTTTTGTCAGCGGTGCAACAGTTGACGATGTTGAAATAGTAAAAGCTATTACAGCAATTGAAGTTAGGGCAGATGTTAATTCTATAGTATCGAGTACTTAAAGATGGCAAACAAAATATTTCCAAAGAGCGGATTACCTATTAGAAGATCTGTAGATCTTCTACCTCAAGTTTTTCAAACACCAACTAATGAAAAATTTATGGCTGGAGTCATTGACCCATTAATTCAGCCAGGAGTTTTACAAAAAACAGTCGGTTACGTTGGAAAAAGGTATGGAAAAACCTATAACGGTTCGGATATCTATCTTAATACTGATCAAACGCTTCGTAGCAGATACCAACTAGAGCCCGGTGTAATTATTAAAAATCAAGACGCCGGAGTAACAACTCATGCCCATACAGTTTCTAACGACATTGAAAGTTTTCATGATTATCTTGATTTTAAAAATCAATTAAAATTCTTTGGAAACGAAAATGAAAGAGATGATCTAATAACCAGCCAAGAGCATTATTCTTGGAACCCCCCAATCGATTGGGACAAGTTTATCAACTACAGAGAATATTATTGGGAACCTTCTGGACCGCCTGCAATTCCTGTAAGTGGACAGGCAAAAGGAATTGTAAGCTCGTACAAAGTTTCTCTTGGAACGGGGTCGTCATTTATCTTCACCCCTGATGGATATACAAATAATCCGTTGGTAACATTGTATAGAGGACAGACTTACAAATTTAAAATAGATGCACCTAATGATGGGTTTGTAATTAGAACTAATTACGATGTTGGTACACTATACTTTAGGCCAGAAATGTCTTATTCTAAAGGCCAAGTTACTATATTTGACAGTAAAGTTTGGAAAGCTAAAGTAGACATTCCTGCAGGCGATGGCAGCACAATTACAACGGATTCTCAAGATTGGGAATATATTTCATTAGTATCAATAGGAACACCGTCTGATTATAATAAAGGTGTGACTAATAATAGAATCGAAAATGGCATATTAACTTTTGAAGTTCCGTACGATGCACCGGACGTATTGTACTACCAAAGTATAATTGATCCTAATAAATTTGGTCAATTTGTAATTTCAAATATTGAATCAAATACCGAACTTAATATAGAAAAAGAAATATTAGGAAAGTCTACATACACCAGTAGCAACGGCGTAGAATTTTCTAATGGCATGGTGATAGAGTTCACAGGAACAGTGACGCCAACCAAATACTCTACAGATAGCTGGGTAATTGATGGTGTTGGTGATCAGATTTCTCTAATTAAATTTACTGATTTAATTGTTCCTATTATTTCTAAATCAGTTCCAGAAGTATTATTTGACGATGGCGGTTTTGACACCGGCCCATTTGATGATGCTACCCAATATCCCGGACAGAAAGACTACATTACTATCAGCAGAAGCAGCGTGGATAGAAACCCGTGGAGTCGCTACAATAGATGGTTTCATAGATCAGTCCTTGAAAATGCCTACAAAACAAGAGGTCAGGATTTTCCTGCTTCGGAAGCTGCAAGAGCAAAACGTCCTATCATTGAATTTGTTCCGGGCTTAAAATTAATCAATCACGGATCAGTAGCCAAAGAGGCTGTGGATTTTGTTGACAATTTTACTACAGATGTATTTTCTACTATTGAAGGTAGTCTAGGTTATAACATAGACGGTGAGTTTCTATTTGAAGGCGCAAGAATTTTAGTAATTGCAGACCCCGATATATTAGCAAATAATAAAATTTATCAAGTTGAATTTATTAATCACAATGGTAGAACACAAATACATCTGAGAGCGACAGAAGATTCGGAACCGTTACTTGGCGAAGGCGTTATTGTAAAAAGAGGTAACGAGTATGGTGGAACAATGTTCCACTACAACGGATCTAATTGGGTTCAAAGCCAAAGCAAATCGAAAGTCAATCAACAGCCTAAGTTTGATGCATTTGATGAAAACGGCACAAGTTTTTCAGACGAAGCATATTACCCTACAACAACCTTTGCTGGAACAGAAATTTTATCTTATAAAATTGGAAGCAGTACTGCTGACTCTGAATTAGGATTTAGTCTAAGTTATCTTAATATTGACAATATCGGAGACATACAATTTAACTGGGTATGGGACACTGAGTCATTTTATTACACAGCAAATCAAGAGGTATTTTCAAAATCTATCTCAACAGGATTTTATCAAATAAATGGAAACAATGCCAACGGATGGATCACGACAGATAACTCTTTTATCCAACCAATCATTGACAGCACCATTGTTACACAGTCTACTAATTCAGTTTCTTTAAATCCAGTTGATTGGAGTTTAGTAACAGATACAACGCTATTAAAAATTAATTTCTATTTAAACGGCGTTCGTTTCACAGATTCATATACACGGGCAGGATCGACATTTACTTTTGACAACACTACATTTGCAGATAAAGATGTTGTGTCTGTAAAAATAATTACAGATCTAGAGCCAAACGAAGGCTACTATGAAATTCCTGTAGGATTAGAAAAGAATCCTTTAAATCAAATTTTAACATCATTTACACTTGGTCAGGCAATTGATCATTTACTAAGTGCTGTCGAGTTTACAGACGAATTTGTTGGTGCACTGCCTGGCGTGTCTAATTTACGTGACATTGTTGGTTACCAAAAAAACAGTAAGAGATTTTTAAAACATTCTGGGTTAACTCCTCTAGCAATTAATCTATTAACAGACAAAACTTCTAACATTGTTAAATCGATACAATATGCTAAAAAGTCTTATACTGACTATAAAAATAATTTTATTTTAAAAGCAACAGAAATAGACTTTAATGAAAATGTTGCAGATTTTGTTGATGATATCATAAATGAGTTAACAAAAACAAAATCAGAAAACAGCCCATTTGCAGATTCAGACATGATCGGTTCTGGAGCATATACGTCTATTGATTACACAGTTGATGACACAGGAATTAACACGTTTGCATTATCAGAAAAATTTGGATTAGATACTCTAAGTAGAAAAGCAGTATATGTTTATATAAATGAACAGCAGTTATTGTACACAAAAGAGTACGAATTTAATTCAACATTTGGTTTTGTAATATTAAAAGTTCAATTGAACAGAGGCGATCAAATCCAGATTAGAGAATATGTATCCACAGCATACAATCATATTCCGCCTACTCCGTCTGCGATGGGATTATACAAAAAATATACTCCTGCAAAATTTTTAGACGATACTTATGTTGTACCTCAAATGGTTATACAAGGGCACGACGGTAGTATCACAGTTGCCTATGATGACTATCGTGATGATCTATTATTAGAATTAGAATATAGAATTTATAACAATATCAAAGTTACTTACAATAGAGATATTTTTAATATAGACGATATCGTTGGAGGATTCTATTATACAACCAGCACATATTCTAAAGCACAGCTTGATAATGTAGTTGTTCAAGAATTTTTAAAATGGGTGCAAAATACAAATATTAATTACACATTGAACGAGTATTTTGACAGTGAAAATTCATTCACATATACCTATACTAATATGGCCGATCCTTCGGGAACTATTAATCTTCCTGGATATTGGAGAGGTGTATATCAATGGTTTTACGACACCGACAGGCCACATCGTTGTCCTTGGGAGATGTTAGGCTTCAGTGAACAACCAGATTGGTGGGAAAGCGAATATGGTCCTGCTCCTTATACCAGCGGTAACTTATTGTTATGGGAAGATTTACGAGACGGTATAATTCGTCAAGGCGATCGAGCAGGCACATACGATCGATATAAACGTCCAACAATAATAGGTCACATCCCAGTTGACGGTGATGGTAATTTATTAAGTCCTCTTGATTCAAATCTAGCACAAAACTTTAGTTTAATTAATAATCGAGGCCCATTTGTATTAGGTGATATTAGTCCTGCTGAATATGCATGGAGATCTAGTTCCGAATGGCCGTTTGCGGTTGTCATGGCAATGTCGTTATTAAAACCATTTGAGTTTATCAACGATAGTTTTGACATTTCTAAAACAAAAATTAATATCATTGGACAGACCGTACATTCAGAAACAAACTTATTTGTAACACCGGCTGACATAACGCTTCCTGGAGTTAGTGCAGACTTAACAGTTGGCCTTGTAAAATATCTTGCAGGATATGTAAAGTCGAGAGGTTTAGAATTAGCCGAATACGAAGCTAAATTACAAAATTTAGATGTAGCACTGTCGACTAGATTGTCTGGATTTGCAGATAAATCGCAACAAAAATATTTGTTAGACAGTAAGAGTCCAAAGTCATCGTCAAGTAGTATTTTTATTCCTTCAGAAAACTACGATATTATTTTTAATGTAAGTTCACCGATTTCTAATTTAACATACAGTGGAGTGATCATTGAAAAGACTGAAGGAGGATGGGTTCTTACAGGCTACGATAATATACATCCTTATTTTAACTATCATGAAGCCCGCCCTAATAAAGGAGACCCTCTTATTACAGTAGGCGGTGTAAGTGAAGATTTTACAGACTGGTCACAAGATACTAATTTTAACAATGGTAGAATTGTAAGGTATAGAAATGATTTTTATCGGGCATTAAAAACCCATACATCAACTGCTGAGTTTGATGCCACTCTTTGGAAAAAATTACCGAACATTCCGTTAACTGGCGGAGTTGAGGCACAGCGTAGAAGATCATTCAACACTTTAAATCCTCAAAAATTAGTATACGGTACCAAGTTAACGTCGATACAGGCTGTTGTAGATTTTCTATTAGGTTATGAAAATTATTTAATATCAGTCGGATTTAAGTTTGATAATTTTGATCCCACTATTAAATCAGCAACAAACTGGCTAACATCATCTAAAGAATTTATGTACTGGACCACCCATAATTGGGCCATTGGATCTTTGATTACATTAAGTCCAGCCGCAGAAAAAATTGATATCACAATGCCTGTGGGCGTTGCAGACAATTTACTAGACGGTTTTTATGATTATCAAATTTTAAAAGATGACGGTAAAGTATTACCGGTCGCAAATATTAATGTTAATAGAGGATTCCAATCCATAACTGTAGAAACAGTTAATACAACCAACGGAATTTATTTCTTAAAAGTTTATTTTGTTCTTAAAGAGCATGTAGTAATATTCAGCGACAGAACCGTTTTCAACGATGTTATCTATGACAAGACTACAGGATATAGACAGGATCGTATCAAAACTCAAGGCTTTGTAACAGTAGATTGGGATGGAGATTACACAAGTCCGGGTTTCTTATTCGACAATGTAAACATTCAGAAATGGCAACCGTTTACAGATTATAAATCTGGAGACATTGTTTCTTATAGAAGTTATAACTGGACAAGTTTAACAAATCAGATAGGAGTAGAATCTTTTGACGATACCTATTGGACCAAACTTGACAGCGATCCGAAGAAACAATTAGTATCAAACTTCGATTACAAAATTAATCAATTTGAAGATTACTTTGAAGTTTCTGCAGACGGACTAGGAAACAATCAAAGAAATCTAGCCAGACATTCGATTGGCTATCAAGAAAGAGAATACTTACAAAATTTAGCAGAAGATTCTGTTACACAATTTCAATTGTATCAAGGCTTTATTAAAGAGAAAGGAACAGCAAACTCGATAACAAAAGTATTTGATAAACTCAGCAATTCTGCAGCAGGCAGTGTAGACCTTAAAGAAGAATGGGCGTTTAGAGTTGGTAGGTTAGGAGGAGTTGATCAACTAAGAGAAGTTGAGATGACTCTAAACAAAGACAGCTTTGTAATTAATCCTCAACCTATTATTATTGCAAACGAAATATCAGATTCTATTTCCGACCAATATTATAGAGTACTTAAAACTGATTTTACAATTGATCCTGACAAATATTCAGTCGATATCAATCCTACTACAGATGATCTGTTGCTTTCTCGCACTCCGGGTTATGTAAAAACAGATCAAGTAAATTTTATAATTTCCTCTCGAGATTCGATATTGGATTTAGATATTGCTAATTTTAATGAAAATGACAATGTTTGGATTACCTTTGACAACTATTCGTGGACAGTATTGCGATATAATCAATCTCCAATTTTGATTATTACAAACATTACAAAAGAAAAAACTAAAGTTACAATTGAATTAGGAAGATTCCACGAGTGTAAAATTGACGACATTGTTGGTATTAAAGACATTGTTAATTTAACTGGATTCTTTAAAATAGTTTCTGCAACTCCAAGAACTATCACAGTAGAAGTATCGGCAAAAGCTCAACCACCAGAATGGGACGGCAGTTCAATTGTTAATTTAAATCTATTCACAGAAGCAAGATTTGCTAACTATGAACAATTGAGTCCTCAGCAAGCAGCTTTATTAAAAACTGGTTCAACAGTATGGATTGATAATAATACAACAACTGGCTGGGAAGTAATAAAAAAGAAAAAACAATTTGTTACTAAAGAATTGATCGATGCTGGAATTGCAGAGCCGTCACATTTAGGAACTAGGGTAGTTTACAACTCGCTAACACGTCAAACATTTGCCAGCATCCCAGATACTGGATATGTGATGGTGTATGCCCAGTCATTAAACGGCATCGGAGTTACACAGGTATTAACTCCGGCCGAAAGCATTAGACCAAGTGTCACCGGATCGTTCGGCAAAGCAATGGCTCTTAGCCCAGACGGTAAACAATTAATTGTTGGATCTCCACTTGCAGGATCTCTCAAAAGCTATTATAAAGGAACATTTAATCCTTTAACTGCGTATGCACCAAATGAGATTGTAGAGTGGGATAACAGATTGTGGGTTGCTCAAGTATCTTTAGCAACACCGCCGTATCCAAACTCAACATCAACCGTGTGGCTTCCGCAAGGAATAATTCCAGTAACCACGTCTGGTACTAGTTCGGGCTTTACAAAACAAGGTATGATTTCAGTGTACCACTGGACTGGACAGCGTTGGCAAATTACTAATTCATATCTAAGTCCTCGACCAATAGACAATGAAACCTTTGGTTCTGAAATAACAATCAGTCAGTCTGGCACTACTTACTATGCATCAGTGGCCGCTAAAGCGGCATTTGGAAATAAAGGCAGAGTGTATCTGTTTAAAGGAACCACACTTGGCGACGACTCTGTAAGTTGGGAAATCTTGAATATAGACAATACTGATTTTGCACTACCTCAACAGATTGCATTAGGGTCTGATGGTTCGAGTGTAAATTTTGATGTTGAAATAATCAAAGATGGTGACGAGTTTGGTACTACATTAGCTACCAGCGGCGATGGCACAGTGTTAGTAGTCGGAGCTCCGAATAGTGATGGCCAATATTTTGAAAATTATAGAGGCTGGTGGAAGTCTGATATTATCTACAATCAAGATGATGTAGTAAAATATCAAGACAACTATTATCAACTTGCAGACTCGTCTAGCGAAGTGGGGGTAGACCCGAGCAATGCCGGATGGGATGATGTCGGTGACAGCAGCGCACAAGCTTCTGGTAAAGTCTTTGTTTACAAAAGAGACACCGATGACAAATACAATTTAATACAAACGATTGATGCTGGATCATTGGTATTAATAGATGATACTCCTTCAGTAGTAAATTCACGTGCAATTGTAACTTCTAGCGTTGACAATTCAATAGTATTAAAGAATACCACAGGCATTGTAATAAACATGCCTCTACTGGTTACAGGCGTGTCGTTTGGCGGATTAATTTCTGGCACAACATATTATGTTAAAGAAATTCTACAATACGGAGTTAATGGAAAAATAAAAGTCAGCAGAACCTTTGGAAGCGGTGTAGTAGCCTTAACCACTGCTACAGGATCTTTAGAAATTACCGCAGGAGGCACACCCGATATCAATGTTGGAGATCAATTTGGTTATTCGGCCGATTTAGATTATACCGGATCTACATTGATCATTTCTAGTCCAAAAGCAGATGTCAATTTTCAAAATCAAGGTTCTGCGTATGTGTTTAAAACAGACAGTTTAGAATCAATAGAATATAGATTAAAACAAAAATTAGAAAGTTTTGAAAAATATCCTAATGAATTCTTTGGACAAAATGTTTCAATTAGCTCGTCTGGTAACAGAATTGCAATTGGTTCTAAGAATACACCGTTCACTGTACTGGCAAAATTAGATTCGACTAAAGAAACTACTTTTGATCAAGGCAGAACTAGATTCGTTGAACGTTCAGGATATGCCGGCGGCGTCTACGTATTTGAAAAGAAAAATGATCAATTCTTCCTAGTTGAAAAATTAGAAATCGAAGCATCACCGTACGAGTCTTTTGGTTATACTTTAGACTGTACTGATTCTGAAATTGCTGTCGGATCACCAGATTACCGAGCACCAGTTAACACTGGATCGAGTGTGTTGTTTGATGGTCCAATGATTGGTACTGTGAGATTGTTTACTAAAGACCCGTCGGTTAATTCGTGGGAAATTTTAGAACAGCAGAAACCATTGGTTGATGTAAGAAAAGTTAAAAGCATTTCAATGTACGACACGGTTAAAAATGTCAAAGTACAAGACATTGATTATGTTGACCATTCAAAATTAAAAATACTTAATTCAGCTGAAAAAGAAATTAAATTCAAAACACTATATGACCCAGCAACTTATACAATAGGCACAGACAATCAAGCAGTTGATTCGACAACAGCTTGGGCAGAAAAAAATGTTGGAAAACTATGGTGGGATCTTTCTAGAGTCAAGTGGAAATATTATGAACAAGGCGACATTGCATACAAGACCAGCAACTGGAACGGTCTAGTAGAAGGGTCAAGCGTTGATGTTTATGAATGGGTACAAACTAGATTATTACCAAGCGAATGGTCTATTGTAGCAGACACTACAGAAGGATTGGCGCTAGGTATCTCAGGGCAACCTAAATATCCAGATGATACAGTATATTCTGTTAAAGAATTATACAATCCAACCACAGGCGAAATTTCTGGAACTTTATACTTTTACTGGGTTAAAAATAAAACAACAGTACCTGAAAACATGCCAGGCAGGGAAATTTCATCTGCTACGGTTTCGTCGTATATTACCAATCCGGCTGCATCAGGAATTGCACACATTGCATTGATTGATTCCGATAAATTTATAGCTTATAATTTTAAATCAATCATGTCGTCGGATACTGCGGTATTGAACATACAGTATTTTAAAAATAGCGATAAATTAAATCCAATACATAACGAATACCAACTGTTAACAGAAGACCATATATTAAGTAGACCGACAGAAGCATTAGAAACTAAATGGTTAGACAGTTTGATTGGTGTTGATTCACAGGGCGGCCCGGTGCCCGACCCTAACTTACCAGCCAAACAAAAGTATGGATTGAGTTTTAGACCAAGACAAAGCATGTTTGTTAACCGTGCGCCTATACTAAAAATAATTGTAACAAAGGTAAATGAATTTTTATTACAACAACCTTGGGCTGATCAGATACTGATTGAAGATTTAAATTTAATAGATATGCCGCCCGATCAGGCATTAAATCTATACGACCAAGCGGTAGACACTTACGAAGCATTGCAGACAGTTGGTACAACTCGTGTGAAACAGGCCACATTAAGAGTTAATATTTCAAATAATCAAATATCCTCTATCGACATTTTAGATCCAGGATTTGGATATCGAGTAACGCCTGCCGTAAGCATTTATGGCGACGGTAACGGTGCATCGGCAACGGCTGTTCTTGATAACCAAGGCAGAATTGCATCAGTGACCGTAGTCTCAAAAGGTAAAAAATACAGTGAAGCAACAGCCAGCGTAAGACAATTTGCTGTGTTGGTTACATCTGACGAAACAACTAAAGGATTCTGGGGAATTTATTCTTGGGACAATGAGCGTCAAACATTTTATAGAAGTAGAGCGCAAGCATTTGACACTACTCGATACGGATATGCATATGACTGGTGGGCCGAAGGCTATTCTATAAAAACTAGAATCACAACAGAAATCCCAGATATAAGTTATGAGCCACTACTTACTACCAAAATTGGCGATTTGATCAGAGCAAAGCAATATGATACCGGAGACTGGGCAGTATTTGAAAGAGTTTCTGATAGTGCAGAATTCTTTGCTAGGTACAAATTAGTTGGCCGCGGCACAGGAACTATTCAGTTAGCAGAATCTCTTTGGAATAATAAATTGTCCGGTATTGGCTTTGACAATACTGTTTCTTTTGACACCGATTCCTATGACATCGACAACAGCAAAGAATTAAGAATTATTTTACAGCGTATCAAAGAATTTTTATTCATTGGCGAATATGAAAACGAATGGAATAAATTATTCTTTACATCAGTTCGATATGCACTTGCAGAACAACAGTATATCGACTGGGCATTTAAAACAAGTTTCTTAAATGCTACTCATTATGTCGGAGAATTAAAAGAAAAACTTAATTACAAAAACGATAACCTTGAAAGTTATCAAGAATACATAAACGAAGTTAAGCCGTATAGAACCACAATTCGAGAATATATCAGCAATTACGAAAAAATAGATCGTGTTGGATCAGCCAATACCGATTTTGATTTGCCACCTACATTCTCAGTAGCAGAAGGAAAAATATTACCTGTAACAGCATCTGACGAAACATCATTGGCCTACCCATGGAGATCGTGGCTTGATAATCACACATATGAAATTGTTTCTATAAAAATTTCAAATCCTGGAAGCGGGTATGTTCAAGCTCCAAATGTATTAATTACAGGAGACGGAACCGGAGTTGTTGCTAAAGCGTACATTTCTAATGGCAAAGTATCAGGTGTTTCGATAATAAATTCAGGAACAGGTTTTACATCAGCTCCGACTATATCATTAGTTGGCGGTAATGGATCAAGCGACAATACTGCAACTGCTGTGGCAATTATCGGAAATACAAAAGCTAGAACATTTAATCTAGGAATAAAATTTGACAGATTTACTAAAACTGGTTTATTATCTTCTCTAGATAATTTCCAACAATTTAGAGCTAACGGATACAGTGCAACATTTGAATTGGCTTATGCTCCAACGCGAGATAAGAGTCAAATTCAGGTGTTAAAAAATAACCAAGTGGTATTGAGCAACGAATACAATATCACGTTGTTTAAATCAAGCACTGACACATTCTCTTTACTAAAAGGTAAAATTATATTCACAGAAGTTCCAGCAGGTCCAAATGTAGCCACTGGATATCTAGGCGACTTAATTGAAATTTATTATGTAAAAAATGATGAATTATTAGACAGTGTTAACAGGATCAGCAAATACTACTATCCATTAACTGGAATGAAAGGCAAAGACCTTGGACAGTTAATGACAGGTATAGACTATGGCGGAGTACAGGTACAAGGAACGACCTTTGACGTAACAGGTGGCTGGGATGCGTTACCGTGGTTTACCGATGCATGGGACAGCGTTGAATCAAGTGCTGATTTTTATGTTGTCTGCGATGGTAGCACAACAAATATTACATTACCGTTTACACCATTAGATGGAAAAGAAATAAATGTATATCTAAAGAGAACAGGATCCGGACTAGGCCGCTCACCAAAGACAATACAGACATTAGGAGATGATACAGCACCCACAGTGGTCTACGAACCAATTATTTCTAACCAGCCAACAGTTAGAATTGACGGAGTGGTAGGAACTGATCCAAATGCACTAATGCCTACGTTTATTGGCGACGGCTCTACTAAGGTAGTTGAAATTGGCGAGTATGTTCACACCAATGCCGGCGATACATTAATTTTTAGAACAGTTGACAGTGATGGATCTGTTACAATTAACGACACTAATTTATTAGATACTAAACTCAGCGGCGGGTCGTTTGCAGCAATGGGTCCGGCATATATTACTGCAACAGGAACACGAGCAGAAGATATAACCATCGACGGCGGTAAGTTGATCGGACCAGATCAAGTACCTGCTCCTGAAGAGAATATCCCAGGACAGATTCTTGACAGCGTTAGCATTAAAGTGTTTACAACAGATAGCGACGGTGCTGCACCTCTACAGACTAAAACACTAGTAGGTAACGGTAGCGATACAATATTTAAAATAGGTTTAAACATATTTGAATCTAATTCATTATTGGTGTATGTTGACAAAAACAAAAAAGAGTATCAAGGAACATCTTCTTTTGATTACTCTATAGATTTTGTATCCAATGAAGTATTGTTTAATACAGCACCTACAACAGGAATGCTTATTGAATTAATATCTTTTGGAATTGGCGGTGTTGCATTGTTAGATTATCAGGAGTTTATTGCAGACGGTGAAACGAATTTATTCTTGACCAATGCAAATTTTAAAGACACAGATATGGTTTCAGTATCGGTTAACGGAATTTACGAAGATACCGGGTTTATCAACAGCACGAATGTAGTAGACACATTAGAAAAAACATTGATACAATTTGGAACAACCCCATTGGCCAACTCAGTTATTAAAATTCTATCAATAGGCCCAGGCGCAACATCCTCAGGCATTGTTAGAGTGCATTCACAAGAATTTGAATTTGAAGGAAGCACACGAAGCTTTGAAATCGCTGATTTAAGCATTCAATCAAAAGGATCGGTCGTTGCATCAGTTGTGGTTGAACTTAATGGAACAATACTGCAAGGTGTGGATACTATATCAGCAATATATGACGGCGTAACAAATACTTTTGTTATTGGAGTAGACCCTCTCGAAGGTGCTGGTACAGTATTATCTTCTAACATAAAAGTTTTTGTTAATAACGAGTTAACAGAGTTTGTTAAAGATTATATCTACAACGGCCCGACAAAACAGTTGATAATCACTAAGGACATGTCCGAGGGCGATACTATTAAGATTGAAAATGATTTTAGAGCTGAATATACAATTTCAACAGATTCAACAGCTACAATATTAACTTTAAACAGTACGCTCCCAATGTCAACAACAAACGAAACAGATAATGACATTATCAAAATTACTTGGTTTAGTGAATATCCGTCAATGGAAATAGTGTCCGACGAATATGTTGGCGGAAAAATTAACTATCAGTTAGGATTTGCACCATTGGATGCTAGTTATGTATGGGTATACAAAAACGGAGAACGACTTGTTCAGGACAGAGAGTTTTATGTTTCTCTACCGCGTGGTGTTGTCTACTTGAAAGACTCCACAACAACTGATGATACTATTAAAATAGTATTATTTGGTTCTAAAATATATAGATCACCGAGCGCATATGAAATACACAAAGATATGTTAAACGGTTATTCTTTCAAACGATACAGTGTTGACAGTACAGTTACTCTAACCAAAGAGTTAACATATTACGATCAAGAGATTGTTGTGACAGATGCGTCAACGTTATCAGAACCCATGAGAGAAAGAAACATTCCTGGAACTTTGATAATTAACAGTGAAAGAATTGAATATCTACAAAAAACTGGCAATACGCTAACTCAATTAAGACGTGGAGTTAGCGGAACAGCTATTGCACCTATTCATAGTGCAGGAAGTTTTGTAGTTGATATTGGCAGAAATGAAACAATTCCTTACAAAGAAAGTCAAAATAAATTAGACTTTATAAGCGACGGAAGCACATTGTTAGTTGGCCCGTTAGATTTTATCCCAACGAAATCTAGCAGAATATGGACTACAGCAACAACTGTTACTATACCAGAAGAATACGGACCTTGTGATGAATTTGAAGTATTTGCTGGCGGAGAAAGATTGAGAAAAGATTCTCTACAAGTATACGATGAGTCACTAGGAGCATCTAGTCCGTCCTCGGACGTTGTTTTAGAAGCTGATTTTTCAGTAGATGGAGTTAGTCCGTACATTAGACTAACATCTAAAATACCAGCCGGAACTAGAATTTCAATTATTAAAAAGGTAGGCAATATTTGGTACGAAAAAGGTGCTACAACAGTCAGCAAGGGTATTACATTGTTAGAAAACAGTACTCCTATTGCTGCGTTCATAGCTAAAAAGACTACTAGACTGCCCGAATAAATACTACTATGGAATCACAAGAGACTAACATGCCAGAAAATAACGATCAAAACAAACAACAAACAACTCGCCCAAATGAAACAGGCGGGTTCCATTTTGAAGGACATATCAAAATTTGGTATCCCGAAACCGGCGAAATTGCTGTTGATAAACGAAATGCTATACATTACGAAAACATGTCAGTAGCAATGGTTAACAGTTTATCAAATCAAGGCAACGGAACCATATATGAAATGGTATTCGGCACTGGCGGCACAGTGGTTGACCCAACTGGATTGATAACATATTTGACTCCGAATACTATAGGAATTAATTCTAGCTTATACAATCAAACTTATAACAAAATTGTTGATCAAAACGTTATTGAAAATACAGATCCAATTAGAAATAAAATGGAGATACGCCATGTTAGCGGAGCAACTTACAGTGACATTATTGTAACCTGTTTGCTTGACTACGGTGAACCGTTAGGGCAAGAAGCATTTGATAATTCTGTTGATTTATCCGGCAACTTTGTATTTGATGAACTGGGATTAAAATCATTTCATCCAGAGGGCGGCAAACTGTTGACCCATGTAGTATTCCACCCTGTACAAAAATCTTTAAACAGATTATTGCAGATTGATTATACAATCCGCATACAGAGTTTAACTGGTTTCACTGAGGTCTAAACATGCCATATTCAATTAAATTTTCAGATAGTAATAACAAAACAGACCTTACGGTATACGACAACACATCAAATTTTGATACTTCCTTAGTATTTCCAGGTCGAAATCAAACAGGCTATGGACAAATTATTGCAGAGAATTTTTTACATCTGTTAGAAAATTTTGCCAACGATGAAGATAATAAACCGGTTAATCCAGTAGAAGGCCAATTGTGGTATGATACTACAAACGGTATTTTACAAATATGGGATAACTCGAGTTGGAAGGCAGCGTCAAACATACAAAAAGGTCCAACCGAACCTTCAGTTGATACGGCAAAGGTTGGCGAATTGTGGGTTGACACGACCAATCAACAGTTGCGTATTTTCTCTGGAGGAGAAAATGGTCGTTGGATTTTAGTTGGTCCGAGCGAAAGTTCGATTGATGGTTTAAGATACGGTCCTACAGTAGAAAGAATATCTGACAGTGATAATACAACTAGAAGTGTGTTGGTATTTTATATTGCTGACATTCCTGTTATTATTTTTAGTAAAGATACGTTTACACCTAAAGTTATTTTAAATGGCTTCCCAATTATTAAATCTGGTATTAATCTTAACGTTCCGAGTTTATCAGAAGCTGCAAATTTTGAAGGCGGATTGCTTCCTAAATTATACGGAACAGCTCTTGCTGCCGATGCATTAATTGTAAACGGAGACACAGTTAATTCTGGATTCTTTTTAAGATCAGACACAGCAAATACAATTTCTGCTGCTGGATTTAATATTGCAAATAATACAGGTATAACATTAGGTGCTGACAGAACATTTACATTATCAACAACAGCAACATCTGCAAGAATTTTTAATTCTCAAACTGGTAGCAGTATTGATCTTCAAACAAACATTGATGGAAGAGCAACGGCTATTATCCGAATAATTGATGATAAGGTTGGTATTAACAATGAAACTCCGGACGAAGCATTGGATATTATTGGTAACATAAAAACAACTGGATCGGTAATAATTACAAACTCTGATGAAAGTACTAGTCTTAGCGATGGTAGTATCAGAACAGCAGGCGGAGTATCAATTACAAAAAATCTTAGAGTCGGCACTGATCTTGAAATATCAGGAACAACGATCCTATCAGCTACCCAGCCTAAAACAACCGATACTTACAATTTAGGAACAGCGTCAAAACGTTGGAAAGAAATTAGAGCAAAAACAATTATTGCTGAAACTATTTCAGGAGTACTTGATGGCAACATCAGCGGAAATGCCAATACTGCTACTAACCTTAAAAATATTACAACCTTCCAAATGCAAGGCGACGTTATCAGTACTAACATTATTAGATTCGACGGACAGGTTGAAAGTAATTCAAAGATTTTTAACACACAGTTGACAGCAAATATTATTTCTGCTAAACCTGAACCATCTCCTGCAGTTTCAAAACCGTCTGATTATGTATTGACCTACAGAAGTATTGGATCAACTGGTCTTTACAAACAAACTAGAGATACCTTTGTTGGCGACTTAGGAGTTCCTATCGGAGCAATACTTCCGTATGCTGGACCAAACGTTCCTTACGGATACTTGTTGTGTGATGGATCTGAAGTTGAAATTGCAAAGTATCAAGCATTGTATGATACTATAGGAGTTACTTACAATGGCTCATCAGTACTAAATGGTTTTAACACTTATCGATTACCAGACTTGAGAGGTAGATTTCCTCTTGGTAAAGACAACATGGATAACGGAGTTTCAGTTCCGTTGTCTACAGGATCTTACATTGATGGCGGTGGCGGTACAGCAGGACGGGTGCCTGACACAAAAGCACAAACATTGGGTGGAGATGCAGGGCAAAGTGCTGCAACATTGACACTGGGTAATTTACCGGAACATACACATTCATTCCAAAATGGCACAACGCAGTATTCTGCGCTACGTGTAGACACTGCAATTAATCCGCCAGCAACCACAGGCTTAGGACCAACAGCCCCAGGTCAAGCACAGTATTTTAATAATTCAGGACCGGTTACTAAACCAGACCCAACATTTGCATTAGCGCAACCAGTGGGTATTATGAATCCGTATCTAACAATTAATTATATTATTAGATCCGGACCACCTGCATTCAGTACAGTAATATAATATAAGGCGTTTAGGATAAGAACATGGCATATCAAATTAATAAAACAGACGGAACTATAGTATCTACAGTTCCAGACGGTCAAATAGATCAGTCATCCACTGACTTAACTCTTATTGGTAAAAATTACAGCGGCTTTGGTGAGATATATAATGAAAATTTAATCAAGCTATTGGAAAATTTTGCAAGTGCCGACACCCCAACTAATCCAATCCGCGGTCAAGTTTGGTTTGATACGTCAGAAAACAGAGTAAAAGTTTATAACGGAAATGAATTTATTCCAGTAAGTTCTGCAACAATTGCAGGATCGCAGCCTTTAACTTTGGGTGCAGGTGACTTGTGGTTTAATAGTATTGAAAAACAATTATATTTTTATGACGGTACTAGCACAATACTATTAGGACCAGCATATTCTGCTAGTCAAGGATTAAGTGGTCTCAAAGTTGTAAGTATTTTAGATACGCTGAATCAAACACGAGTTGTAACCTATCTATACAACAATGGAATATTATTGGGAATCTTTTCAAAAGATGCATTTACTCCAAAATCTGCCATTCAAGGATTTTCAGGATCCATCGGTCCAGGTTTCAATGCAGGAACAGTTGACGGTTTTAAATTTTATGCAACTGCTACAAATGCAGAACAATTAGGTGGCGCAGATGCTACAACCTATGTTCGTAAAGATACTTCAAATATTATTGAAGGGCAGATAAGAATTAATACTGACTTAGGAATATCTGTCGGTAGTGCTGGCCAGGGTGCTATTACTGTTAGCGGAGGAAATGTAATTCTTTCAAACTCTGCAACAAACCGAGATATTGTTTTTAACGTTAGAAAAGGTATTGTACAAGAAGATGCTGTTAGAATTGCATCCGACTCTCGTACAGTTTCCATATACGACGGACAACCTGCCAGCCAAACAACCATTGGCGGAAGTTTAACAGTAGTTGGAAACCTCACAGTTCAAGGAGATTACCTAACTGTTGATGTTGGAACGTTAGTTGTAGAAGATAAAAACATTGTATTAGCTAAACAAACATCTACTGTGCCAACAGATCAAAATGCCAGCGGTGGCGGCATAATCCTGCAAGGCGCCAGCAGTCATATATTTTTATGGGCCGATTCTAGCGGACTTGCTCCACAACAGTCAACAGCAGCCGCAGTTCTAGCAGGATACACTGATTCAACTCCGCAGTTATTAGGCACAGCATGGAACAGTTCTGAACATATCAATATTGCAGCAGGAAAATATTTTGCCATTAACGGAGTTGAAGTATTATCAGCAACTTCATTGGGTGCAGGAATTACCAGTATTCCGGGTGTTACATCCTTTGGTACGTTAACACAACTTAACGTTGGACCAGCAAGTGTATCAACAGTCAGAATAGAAAACAATAGAATATCATCAATTAATGCGGCACTACCAAATTTAGAAATTTCTTCATTAGGCGGTAGTATTGCATTAATTGGTACTCCTAAAATTACTGGATTAGGAACTCCTGCATCTGCTAACGATGCTACAAATAAAGCATACGTTGATGCATCAATTAGATCAAGGGCTGTGGTATTATCATTGGTAATTCCAATGGACTCTGCAGGCAATCCGACAATTACCAACGGGTATATTGCTGGCACAATGTTGCCGGAAATAGCACCCATAGCTGAATACGATGTAAACACATTTGCAAGAATATTCTGTATGGAGTTAAGCAATTTACCATCCACGCTGAATCTCAATATTGGTTCGCCAGGAAGCAATGTGTTTACAGTAGCAGCTGGTGGATCAGCATCGGCAATTACCAGTTTATCAGTACCAGCACAATCATTAGATGCACAAATATTGAATCCTGTTAGAAGTGTTAGAACATTTAGAATTATAGGCAGTGCTTGGACATTCGTTGGAAGTGTAACAATATAATGAAATTTAGGAGCGGCTCAAATGCCATATACAATTAATAAATTTAACAATGAACCGTTAGTCGTTTTAGAAGACGGTACAATAGATACTTCTACCAGCATTGGCTTGGTTGGAAGAAACTATGTTGGATATGGTGAAACACAAAACGAAAACTTTGTATGGATGTTAGAAAATTTTGCAAATGAATTTCCTCCTGCAAGGCCTTTACAAGGTCAAACTTGGTTTAATACTTTAAGTAATATTTTACACGTATATGACGGCTCAAAATGGACCATTGTTGGCTCGGCTGTAATATCAAATGACCCACCGGAAGAGCCATCAAATGGTGCTTTGTGGTTAAAATCTCCGTTTAATACATTGCATGTATGGGCTGATAACAATTGGCGATTCATCGGACCAGAAACTGCCGAAGGGTTCGGAATCACCCGAGCAGTATCGACTACTTTATTAGATGGCGACAATGTCAGTAGACCAGTTATAAAATTAACAATCGACGGCGGCATAATCGGCATTATTTCAGCCACAGCATTTACAATTAATCCTTCATATGGACTTGTTGGATTTAGTAACTTAGCAGCCGGCCTGACATTAAATTCATCAACAGTAGTTAAAGGAAATCTAACAGGTAATGCGGCAACTGCAACACGACTGATAACACCAAGATTGATTAACGGTACAGTGTTCGATGGAACATCGGATGTAACAGTTTTATCAAATACTACCAACAGGTTGAAACGTGGAACATATCTAACTGGAACTGATTTTAATGGGTCAACAGAAGTTACATGGGCTGTTGATGCATCGTCTGCAAATCAAGCAGGAAAAGTAGTAGCAAGAAATAGCACAGGCGGATTTTCAGCAGGCGCAATTACTGCTACCTTACTTGGAAATGTAACAGCATCAAGTGGAACCAGCACCTTTGACGTAGTTCAAGCCAATACATTTATTGGAGCAACACTTAGCGGTAATGCTGCTACAGCAACTAAATTAACAACACCTAGAAAAATCAATAATGTTAATTTTGATGGAACTGCTGACATTAGTATTCCAGCCGCCGCAGAAACATTGACTGGGGACATATTAAGTCCTAGTGTTTTAAATTCGTCTTTAACTGACGTTGGAACACTTAATTCTTTAAATGTTGCAGACCTTGGAGTAACAGTTGGTGGAGCCGAAGAACTTACACTTGGAGTGCAAGGTGGTACACCAACATTATCAGCAAATCAGCAAACCGGATTTTTATTAAAAATATTTGATACTGCTGTTACTGGAGACTTCGCCGATATTGGTTTTATTACATCTGCGCAATCTTTAAGCAGCAGCGGAATTAACCAGCCAGCTTTTGCACCTAATTTTATACATGCTGGAGATCCAATTAATTTGGGAACTTCAAACAATAAATGGGATAAAATATATGCAAATACTCTAGTTGGCAATGCAGAAACAGCAACATTAGCAACTAGATCTACAAACATCGCCGGCGGCAGTGCCGGTTCTGTACCTTATCAAACGGCATCTGGAACAACGGCATTTTTACCAGCCGGCACCCCTGGCTATGTTCTTAAATCAACCGGCGGCAACTCTATAACATGGGGTGCAATGGCGTTAGAAAAATTAACTGCTGGCACTTATATTTCTTATTCAGGCACTGGTTCACCGAGTTACTACGATACTCAGTTACCATTAACAATTTCTGTAGATGCTACATCTGCTAATACTGCAAGTAAAGTAGTTGCACGTGATTCTAGTGGTAATTTTTCAGCAGGAACAATTACAGCTTCGTTAGTTGGAGCAGTAACTGGAAATGCAACCTCGGCATCGAGATTACAAACAGCTAGAACTATTAATGGTGTGTCGTTTGACGGCACAACTAATATATCAATTAGTGCAACCGATCCAACAAAAGTAGCCATTTCCGGTAGCACAATGTCTGGATACCTAACACTGAACGGCAATCCGATATCTGATTTACATGCCACTCCTAAACAGTATGTTGACAGTAGATTACCACAGTATACATTTACCTACGGTAATACAGTTTACAGTACTTCGGGTTACACAAATCAAGTAGGCAGTTGGAATAATGGCGCAAACTTTTTTGATGTGTTTCCGCCCTCAGGCAAAACAATGGCTAATTTAATTGCATTTATGCCTAGTATAGCAGTTATACACTATGCCGGCGGAGTTGATGGTAACGACTCACTACGTTGTACCTGGAGCGATCTTGGAGACAGGATTCGAGTATATGTTCAAAATACAGAACAACGATCTACACCGGCCGCCAATTACATGGCAATTTGGAGTTAAAAATGCACTACGTATGTATAGAAGATAATAAAGTAATCAGCATATTAAGTTATGCACCGTCCGTTCCTAATACTGTGTCAGTATCGGAGATTAGTGATGCTGATCATAACTCCATAATAGCACAAACTCACTATTTTGATATTCCTACTAAAACTGTTCAACCAGTAGGCGTTGAAATTTTAACACAGAAAGAAAATCAATTAAGAAATGCAAGCGATTTAGAATTTTTAAGAAGCACAGATTGGAAAGTTTTGCGTCATATTAGACAGCAAGCATTGTCGATTCCAACGAGTTTAACGCAACAGCAATATTTAGATTTAGAAACTCAAAGACAAGCGGCTGCAACTCGTATTATATAATGAATAAATACAAAGATTAAGGTGGATCAAACATGGCATATCAAGTAAACAAATTTAACGGAGTACTACAAACAACTGTAGCAGACGGAACAATCGATTCCAGCACTGATCTACGATTTGTAGGTAAAAACTACGCAGGCTACGGCGAAGTACAAAACGAAAATTTCCTACATTTAATGGAAAATTTTGCAAACACTTCAGCACCCCCAAAAGTGGTTCCAGGGCAAATATGGTATGATAGCGGAAATAAAAAGCTAAAATTCTACGATGGTGTTAAATTTAAAGTTGCCAATGGCGCTGAAGTCAGCATTACTCAGCCCGCAGGCTTGGCTACTGGTGAGTTTTGGTGGGATTCAAACGCTAAACAATTATACACGTGGTCCGGAACACAGTATGTTCTAGTTGGACCAGCTGCAAGTCCTGAACTTGGATCTAGTGCTATTGCTACTGATACAATTAAAGATAATCAATCGCCGGTTGCTGATACACATGCCATTATTAAAATTATTGCAGGCGGAGAGATTGTAGCAATTGTCAACGCCCTTGAAGAGTTTATTCCAGCAAGTTCAACAGGATTGACAGCAAACTTTCCAGTTATTAAACAGGGTATTACATTAATTAATACTCCGAGTAATGGACAGACCACTAGCGATTATAGATTCTGGGGAACAGCAAGTAATTCAGACAGGTTAGGTGGAAGATTAGCATCTGACTATGTTCGAGTTGGTATTGCAAATCCGTTTACTTCAGCAATTACTTTTCCAGATGTAGGTTTTTATGTAGGTACTGATACTGATCTTCGTATTTGGATTGAAAACAGTGAAGATGTTATTATTGAAAATAAAAATAACAATGATATTACTGTTAGAATTACCAATGGCACTGTTAAACAAAACGTTGCTGTGTTTACGGGTACAGGAATAGTACCAGGAATAGATGAAGGTTATAATTTAGGATCGCCAACGCTTAAATGGGGATCTGTTTATGCTGACGGCGTAGTGGCAAATCTTAAAGCGTCTGACCTTACAACTGCATATGATTATTCTACCAAACAATTTACTGGAGCATTTGTAGGAAATGTCCTAGCAACTGATGCCACTGTATTGATTAATGGTACTACTAAACAAATTGGTTACACTGGTGCAACTCTTAGAGGAAACTTATTTGGTTCTGTTCAAGGAGATGTTAACGGAACAGCATCAAATGCGTTAGAATTAAATTCACTATCTGGTGAAGTTACAGCAACCGCCGATTCGATAGCAGTAAGAAACTCATTAGGTGAATTAAATGCTGTAAAATTCAACGGCATTGCCACAAGTACAAACAAATTAAAAATTGATGATGCAGCCACTGATACCACTTGGAACGGCAGCGATCAAAGCACTTGGTACAGATCAGCTAGAACAACAAAAACAGCATTTACAATTGCTGCTAGAAATGCCGCAGGTAATTTGTTAGCCAACGTATTTGACGGAACAGCTACATCAGCTCAATATGCTGACTTGGCAGAAAAATATCTGGCAGACGCCGACTACGAAACAGGCACAGTGGTTGCAGTTGGAGGTACTAAAGAAGTTACTGCCTGCACACAAGGCGACAGAGCTATTGGTGTAGTTAGTGCAAATCCAGCGTTTATGATGAATAAAGATCTAGTAGGCGGTACATACATTGCCCTTAAAGGACGAGTTCCTGTTAAAGTAACAGGTGCTGTTAAGAAAGGCGATAGACTGGTAGCAGGCCCAGCTGGTACTGCGCTAGTAAGACAAAATTTCAACGTAGATACATTTGCAATTGCACTTGAGTCTAGTGATGTTGACGGAATAACAACAATTGAAGCACTAGTGTTATAAAATGCCTACTCAAATATCATCATCCGATTACAATAATATCCGCGCCAAGATTGTTGACATTCTTGGGACAGGCACGGGCTCAAAGGGGTATGGACAAACAGTATTAGGAGCCACAGTATCGCAAGGCGAGCAAATTTCCAAAGTTCAATGGGACGATTTGCGCAACATGCTTCGCAGTATCAAAATACATCAAGATGGCGGAGAACCTGCTCTTGCAGAAGTGGAACCACTATCTGTTATTCAACAAGGAATAACATTTCCTAACAACGGATTTGATATTGCTGCTGACGCAGCCAGTCTAAATAGATTTAATATTGGTGTTGACCAGTCAGTAATTACTGCTAAACCCGGAACATCAAGAACAGGATCATGGGCATCGCAATCATCATGTGAGATTACTGTTACTTTTGGTTCAGCAAATCAAGCAAGATACTTTTTTAACAGTGGCGGAAAAATTAGAATTTCCAGTACGAGAACCGGCGGAGCAACAACTCCACAAAATTCATCTTGGACAAGTTTGTTAGATACTATTGGATCACAGGGACTTGGTGCAAACACACCCGGCGGTGCAACATTTTATTCGTTAACCAATGTTTATCAAACATTTTATCAACAGGGTGCAACCAGCTCTTACTCGTCTAACAATTATCAATTGCAGGCCAAAACTAATGTGGCAAACAATGTGGGCGGAACAGCCACAGTTGTTTACATCAAGGTAATTTGGAATGATGCTTATGTTGATCCAGATACGCTAAATCCTGGGTATCCAAACCCTCCTACAATCTTTCCACCGGGAGATGTAATAGACGGCACATTGGCAGTGGCTGTGGACGAACTAAAAGCAGCAGGATTGTTAGTGCCTACTGGAACATTTACTATCACAAGCCCAACGTATTCAATATCGTCAATAACTGCGACTTGAACTATATAAATATTCCTGAGTTAAGGATAACACAATAATGGCCGTACAAACAGTCACACTAACCAGTACATCACCCACAACATGGACCCCCCCTGCTAACTGTTTTTTACTTAGTGAGGTGTTTCTTGTTGGTGGCGGTGCTGCTGGACAAGGAAACGTGAACGGTGGCGGTTACGGCGGCGCCGGCGGCAGTATCCTCCTTACAAGGAATATAATAGTTAGTCCTGGCACATCAATATCGTATGCCGTCGGAGCCAGCGTGGCACCAAACGGTACCGGTTTTACTACTACGTTTGGAGCACTAAGTGCGCTCGGTGGAGGGGCATTGGGCAGTAACCGATCCTCTAGAACTATTGATGGTGTGCTTACCGTTACGTCTCAAGGTGCAGGTGCGAGAGGCGGCGGCCCTAGTCCTGCTAATAACGGACTACCTGAAAATGGGATTATTGGAGGTGCAGGCGCAGCAGGATATCTGTATAAAGGAACCCTTTATGGTGGCGGCGGCGGCGGCGGCTGCGGAGTATTTGATCAAACAACCGCAAGACCAATAGCAGGTGGCACCAGGGGTGCAAGCGGTGGCGGCGCCGGCGGCGGCGAAGGGTTAACCGGTGCCGACGGACAGGGCTTCACGGGTTCAGGCGGAGGTGGCGGTGCATCTCAAGGAGTATCTACAGAAAGGACAGCTACCGGCGGAACACCAAACCCTGGAGCGTCATATGTATCTCGCGGATTTACAGCTGGCGGAGCTGGGTCGCAAGGTATTATCATCCTTACCTATGACGAAGCTGAATTTTCTTTTAAGACTAATCTTCCTGGAGTGTCTGACGGTAACTCCATAATTGTATACATGTATACACGTAATGTGCCAAATGGTACAGTGTTGCCTTACACAATTTCCGGTGCAGGCATTACCGGCACTGATTTTAATCCTGCAACTTTAACTGGGTCATTTACAGTATCTAGTACAGATGGCGGTCTTAGTGGAATGGCCAGTACCACAATAACCATTGCCGCAGATAGCGGTATTACAGAAGGTGAAGAAATTGCCCTTCTCAGCTTAAACAACGGTTTAGGTTTTACATCATTTAAAATTGGTGACCTATATCAAAATGCTGTGGCTAACACAGCTGATTATCCGGGTGCCTTAGTAATAGGCCGTTCTTATACTATTATTACCGCAGGCACAACAATATGGACAGATCTTGGTTCCGCTAATAATACTGCAGGTACAGTATTCACAGCCACCGCCACAGGTTTAGTAACCGCTGGTAATTTTGTCAGTGGTAGATCTTACACTATTACATTTGCTGGCAACACTGATTTTACAAAATTTGGTGCATCGTCAAATACCGTTGGTGTAACATTCACTGCCACAGGATCTGGATTTATCAATGCAACAGCAATGGTAGCAGCTCAAAAATATACCGTAGTAACTTTGGGAACCACAGACTATACAGCAGTTGGTGCAGGATGGGTAGATGTTGCTGCATTCCAAATCGGTGAAGTCTATACAATTAAAGTAATAGGTTCGACAACAAATACTCAATGGAATAACATTGCCGGCACGTCGGGAATAACATATACTGTGGGTATGACAATCACAGTAGCAACAGTTATAACAACTAGCCCTGGAACAGGACGTGCTATTCCAGAAACATTTACAGCCACAACAGGATTAACATTTACAGCAACTGGTCCAGGCACCGGCACCGGCACAGTGATGCCAGCAACATCATTAACACTTGGCACCGACTTAGGTACCGCTTCTCAAGGTACGGGCGTAGCTTCGGGTATATGGGTTTCTAAAACTATTCAGGTTGCAGACTACAACGATATCCAAGCTAAAGTAGCTGGTGTATTAGGTGTAGGTTCTGGAAATAGCGGTTACGGACAAACAGTTTTCAGTAATCAAATAACAACCAGCAATCGAGTTTCAGTAACTGATTGGACTACGTTAAAATATGACATTATCAATGCCTATATACATCAGGTTGGAACTACACCAACATTGGTCAATGCATCTGTAGGAGAAACTGTAAGAGCTCATACTGCAACTGCACCTTATAAACAATATGCTACTTGGGCCGATGTGTTGGTTACACAAAAATTTGACATTTCTGCTACACAGGCCATTACTAGGACTGCTCCTGTGGGATTAGGATCTTGGTATTCTGAAACAGCGTGGCCAGGTGCACTTGGCTCAACTTGGACCACTAGAGTATACAGTTTAATCAGTGTATACTGGCCAACTGCTGCCCAAGCCCGAGCGTTCTTCAATAGTGGCGGTGAAATAAGATTTTTATCAGCAAGGGCCGGTGGATCAACTACAGGCGCAATTGCTGCTCAAAATGCAAATTGGACAACATTCTTAACGGGAATCGGCACACAAGCATTTGGCGGAAACAAACCAATTGCTGAAACTGGAAGTTTGAATGGCGGTAATTTTTATAGATTAAGCAACGGATTTAATGCATGGTATACTGCTACATCATCAAATCCATATTCAACAAACACCTATAAAATTTATGCTAGAACTCCAGGCATTTCGGATAACTCTGCAGGAACCGCATCCAGCATCGAATTCCAAGTTGAGTGGACAGATAATCACACAGGCATCGGCGGCGCAACAGAAGGTGTTGACGGAACATTAAGTATTTCATTGTCAACGCTTGAAGCCACTGGTACACTATTGCCAGGTGGGTCAGGCAATTTCCAAGTAACAACACCAACAATACAAATTACCACTGCACCAACCACATAATTTTTTCCTGATTATCTAGCACAATAAATAAACTGCTACTTTAATTAGGGGATTATTATGGAAGAGCAACTCAAAAAAGCTCTAGAGTTTTCAAACTATCGTCAGACCTTTTCAATCCAAAGACGCCTTCTCAAAGAAAAAATTGAAGCCAAATTAACCATTGGTCAAAACGGCGGCATCTTTAAGATTGACAAATCGTTAATAACATTTGTACAGATGTTTATTGATCAGGGAAGAACAGAAAATGTTCCCTTAATTGATTCCAACGAAAATCCAATCATGATTGAAGATTTAGAAAAATTTAGAGATGATATATTTGACAGATATTATGATACTACATTAGAGTACTATCAAGAATTTCAAGAACTTAAAAAAAGCCGCAGTGTGGAAAAATTATTAGACATATGACACGCGGCGCATTAATATTTGCACACAACAATAGAGACATTGACTATGCATACATGGCAATGTTAGCTGCTCGCTTGGCTAAAAAGAATTTAGGTATACCGGTGTCATTAGTTACAGACCCCTCTACATTAGAATGGGCTAAAATATCAAACAACTATGAACAACTAGTTTCAACATTCGATAAAATTATAGAAGTTGATCGTCCAATAACAGACAATATGAGACGCTTGCACGACGGTGTACATTTTAAAAATATTCCATTTGTCAATGCCAACCGTGCTAATGTGTACGAGTTAACACCGTATGATCAAACACTGTTAATGGACAGTGATTTTTTAATTTTTTCCAATAGATTGAGTTCGTATTGGGACGTTGATGCAGATGTTATGATTGCTAAAAATATGCTAGACATCTACGATCAAAAAAGATTAGGATATCATGACAAATATGTATCCGATACAGGGGTCCATTTATATTGGGCAACAACTGTGATGTTTAAAAAAACACCCTACAGCAAAATGTTTTTTGAACTGGTCAACGTTATTAGACAAAACTATCAATATTATGCTGACCTATTTCGATTCGACACAACACAGTATAGAAATGACATTTCTTTTAGTGTGGCAAAACATATATTAGATGGGTTTGAAACAACCACCAACGAAAGTCTTCCTCCTATTTTAACAGTATTAGATAAAGATGTTTTACATTCGGTAGACGCTACAGGAAAACTAATAATATTAGCAAGTCCACACAGCGACAACAATTATTATGCCGCTGCTGTAAGAGGACTTGATATCCATGTGATGAACAAACAAAGTATTATTCGCCACTCAGAAAAACTAATGGAGTTAGCATGAACTTTGGATATTTAATTTTTGTTTCTACTAATGACAATATAGATTATCTCAATCTAGCTTATGCATTAGCACTTAGTATTAAGAATACTCAAAAAGAAGGATATGACAAAGTATGTCTAATGACAGACGATGTCGATGCAGTAAAGAAATTAAAATCTTCTTGGGTGTTTGATCATGTAGAAAAAATTGAAAAGTATAAAGGTTGGGATGCTAGATCATGGATGGACACATACAGTCCTTTTGATTATACAGTTTGTTTAGATTCTGACATGTTGTTTACTAGAGACTACAGTCATTGGATTGATTATTTTGTAGAAAATAATGAATTGTATATTGCCAATAATGCATATACCTATAGAGAAGAATTAGTAGACAGTGACTATTATCGTAGGACATTTACAAAAAATAAATTACCTAATCTTTATAGTTTCTATACATTTTTTAAAAAAGACAGTGCTGTAGCCAAAGAGTTTTTTACATTGGCTCGCAGTATTATTGAAAATCCTGTAGAATTTTCAAATTTATTTTTAACAGAACTTAAACCAAAAGTTGTTGGCACTGACGAAGCCTTTGCCCTAGCAGCAAAAATTTTAGATATTGCTGATGATATCGCATATGATTTAGATTTTCCTAAAGTAGTACACATGAAAGGCATGATACAAAACTTTCCTTGGCCGTCAGATGTATGGAGCGATCATTTGGGATTTTATGTAAATCGCAAAGGACAGGTAAAAATAGGAAACTATCAACAACATAATATTGTTCATTATGTAGAAAAAGATAAAATTACACAAGAAGTAATTAATATTTTAGAGGAAATAGCATGGAAGAAATAATTGATTTTGATATGTTATTCGAACCTATTATTTTACCTCCGGTAGAATTCTTTGCTGTGTTTAATCCGACATCAGGCGCAATAACAGCAGTTGGTCCAAAGTCTGCATTTTTAAATGAAGAACATAAAATTCCAATGGATCAAGAAGTTGCTGAAATGATCATTGAAGGTAAAATTAATCTTAATTCTTGTTCGGTGGACATCACAGGCGACAGTTATGTTATATCCGAAACTAGAGCTTTATATAAAATAGACGATGTGTTACATCGCATTGTTGAAGTGCAACATGCAGAATTTGATAAACCAAATGTATTTTTAACTTATAAAGCAAACTCGTTGACACTAGAATTAACTGAAGAATACGGTGGAACTAAAAAACTTCCTAAGAAATTCCAACCAGTTAAAAAGAAAAAAATCAATTGGGCCGGTAATACTGATATGAATTTTTTAATTACAGATTACAATGATCCTAATGTATTGTACAAACCGTTTTCTATAAAAATATCAGATCTTGTAGGAAAGAAATTTGTACTTAAAAATTTAGATTTACCTATTAAATTTAGTGTGTATACAAGACGATTGTTTAAAAATTATGTATTGGAGATTAAATGAAAATAGTAGAATTTGATATTATTTTTATCAGTTACGATGAACCAAATGCTGATATACATTATGCCGACTTATGCGATAAAGCTCCGTGGGCAAAACGAGTACACGGTGTTAAGGGCAGCGACCATGCACACAAAGCCGCAGCCAACTTGAGTGATACCGATTGGCTTATAACTGTTGATGCAGATAATATTGTAGATCCTAAATTTTTTGATTTAGATCTAGATATGAGTGATCCAAAGATACAAGTTTATGGTTGGTGTGGTAGAAATAAAATTAATGGTTTACGTTACGGTAACGGCGGAATTAAAATTTGGAAAAAAGAGTTTATTCTCAATATGCAAACCCATGAAGCCAGTACAAGCGATAGGGCACAGGTAGATTTCTGTTGGGAAGACGGTTATCGAAATTTCCCAGTAGTCTACAGTGAAAGCATTATCACAGGTTCGCCGTTCCAAGCATGGCGAGCAGGATTCCGTGAAGGTGTTAAGATGACATTGAAGGACGGAATTAAAGTTCCAGCAATGGAATTACAGGATCATATATGGTGGCATAATATCCATAGGTTGCGTATGTGGAGTACTGTAGGAGCCCATGAGGAAAACGGATTATATGCAATACATGGTGCAAGGCTTGGTACATGGATGACTAACTGTACAGATTGGGATTATGTCCAAGTTAGAGATTTTGAAATTCTTAAAAATATATACCAAGAAAATGTTTTGCATGGATGTCTTGAAAAAGACATACAGGACCTTGGAGAAAAAATTAAACTTAATTTAGGGTTAGATTGGCCCAACCTTGATGCCCAGCAGAGCAAATATGTTTTAGATCTTTATAATGAAACAATAGATCTCGGATTAACTTATTTTAGGCAATAATGTACGATATTATTTTTATCAGTTATAACGAACCAAATGCAGATGCTAACTTTGCTAAGTTAAAGGCAAGGTTTCCTTACGCACACAGAGTGCATGGAATTAAAGGAATACACCAAGCACATATTGCCGCAGCAAAAAAAGCATTTACAAAAATGTTTTGGGTAGTAGATGCTGATGCAGAAATACTTGATACATTTAATTTTGATTACGAAGTTAGCAAATACGATTTGGAGTGTGTGCATGTTTGGCGCAGTCGTAATCCTATCAATGATTTAGAATACGGATACGGTGGAGTTAAGTTGCTGCCTAAACGACTAACACAAAATATGGATGTCTCTACTCCAGACATGACAACAAGTATTAGTTCTTTGTTTAAAGCAATGCCGGAAGTCAGCAACATTACTGCATTCAATACAGATTCGTTCAATACATGGAAATCAGCTTTCAGAGAATGTTGCAAGTTGGCAAGTAAAACCATTGACCGCCAAGATGACCTAGAGACAACACAGCGATTAGAAGCATGGTGTACACTAAACGATGCAGTCCCATATGGCTCTCATGCTTATATGGGGGCAATTGCAGGAAAATATTTTGGTCTGTTCTGGCAAAATGCGCCAAGTGAGTTAATAAAGATAAATGATTTTGATTGGTTAAAAGAACAATATGAACTGTCAAAGGATAAACTAAATGGACGATAAGATCCGGATTAAGAAATTCATTCCTATAATGAATGAAATCTCTCCTACCTTTTGTCTTGCTAAATGGCATCACACAACCATTTATTTAGGTACAGGTGAAACACACAGTTGTTATCATCCCGCCCCGCATAAAATTCCTTTAGACGAAATTGCACTAGACCCTAGTGCATTGCATAACACTAAAGAAAAGATCAGTCAACGTGCTGAAATGATAGCAGGAGAAAAACCTTCCGGATGTAATTATTGTTGGAACATTGAAGCATTAGGCGAAGATTATATCAGCGACAGACATGAACGCAATGCCAGTATCTTTACAGAACAACGATTAGGAGCTATTAAAGCCGATCCTCTAGCTCCTGTCAATCCTCAGTACATCGAAGTAAGTTTTGGTAATGAATGTAATTTTAAATGCGGATATTGTCATCCAAAACACAGCAGTGCATATTACAAAGAAATTAAAGATCACGGTCCTTACACTATGGTTAAGAATCATCGCAACGATATTGACTGGTTTCAAATTTACGAAGAAGAAACTAATCCCTATGTGATAGCGTGGTGGAAGTGGTGGCCGGAAGTTAGTAAGACTTTAACTATCCTAAGAATTACTGGTGGCGAGCCGTTATTGCAATCTAGCACATGGAAGCTATTAGATGATCTATTGATCAATCCGTTGCCTAATCTTGAATTAAACATCAACTCAAATTTTGGAGTCAAGCCGATTTTAATCGATAGGCTAGTAGAAAAAGTTAATAATTTGATTGCCAATAGTTGTATTAAAGATTTTAAAATTTTTACCAGTATGGATACTTGGGGAGCACCGGCAGAATACATTCGTACAGGATTGGACTTAACTGTATGGGAGCGTAACTTAGATACATATCTAACAAAAACTCAATTACCGGTTACATTTATGATAACCTTTAATATCCTTACAGTGACTAACTTCCAAAGTTTGTTAGAAAAAATTCTAGAGTGGCGTGTTAAGTACAATGGATTTGAACAAAACAAATGGCAGCGTATCCGATTTGATACACCCTACTTAAAAGAACCGTTACAGTACGACATGAATATTTTGCCTAAAGATGAATTTATACCTTATATGAAACGGCACCTAGACTTCATTCTAGCCAATTTAGACGATAAAAACCGTAGTAAATTCAACGACTTAGAGTATGCTAAATTTGAAAGAGTCGTGAAATACATGGAATCAGCTATCTATACCCCAGAGAAGCTGTTAGAAGGCAAACGCGACTTCTTTAATTGGTTCACGGAATATGATCGTAGAAGAGGTACAGATTTTGTAAAAACCTTTCCAGAATTGGAAGAATTCTATTTTGAGTGTGCAACAGTATGAATTTTGTATTTGAAGATTCAGAAAATTATTTAAATTATACAGCATGTCCGGACGTTGTGTTATCTGGGTCTAGACGATTTGCACCTTCTCCAATGGCTATAACTATATTACATAGAACTCAAATGGCACGACAGTATTCTATGAAAAATAAACCCCGTCCGTACATTATACCTACTGGTGTTAATCATAGTCCTAACGATTGGACAGGTTATTCAAAAGCTATAGGAAACAACAAAGCAACAGCCTTTTCTCATATCGGTAAAAAACAACTTAATGATGTTCGTGACGGAAAGGCAATGCTGTTATTTGATCAATGTTTGGAAGGATATCATGCAGTATGGTTATGGGAATTTTTTCATAAAGAGTGTGTTGATTATCAAATCCCCCCAGAGGCTGTGATTTACACCACCGGCAATTCTTTATGTGCTATTCAATATGATCAATGGGCAACGGATAATGCTATTGAAAATAGAATGACTGCAATTCCCTATGTGCATTTTGAAGCAGATGTGTATAATAATTCTGTTTGGACAGCTTTAGAAGCATCAGTCGACAAACACTTATCATATAAAAAAATAAACGAAATTAAAGATTTTAATTGTCTACAAAAAAGACTTCGCGGGCACAGAGTTTGGTTTTATATTAGAATGTTTGAAGAACAATTATTAAAACACGGACTAGTAAGTATGAATCCGTTTAATACCAATACTGTGTATTTTGAAGATCGCATATTACCAAAAGAAAGAGCAGATGTTGCAAACTCTATGTTACCGTTGATAGTGCATGGAAAAAATAATAACGAGTTTGACGATAGATATTACATACAAAGAATACAGGATCAAGTATGTCTTGATTCGTGGGTCACTGTTGTGTCGGAAGCATCTTTTTCAGATTTTGATCAACAATTATTCTTAAGTGAAAAAGTTTTCAAACCGATTGTGTGTTTTCATCCTTTTATTATTTTAGGCAACAAAGGCAGTTTAAAAGAATTGCGTGACATGGGATATAAAACGTTTGATGGATTTATTGATGAAAGTTACGATAACTTGTCAACGTTTGAAAGATACGATGCAATAGTTGAGTCAATAAAAAAAATAATTGCAATTGAAGATAAAGCAAGTTGGATTGAATCTATGCGACCAATCTTAGAACACAATTATGAAAATCTAAAAAAGAATGCTACAAAAATAAATCCTGCATTTGCCAGTTTAGAAAAAGCGTATAACAAATATTTTAAATTAGGAAAAGTATAAAAATGTATGACATCCATATACCTATAATAGATGAAAATTCAAAATTAATTATTGGATTAGGAGATAGCTTTACTCAAGGAGTAGGCAGCTGGAGTAAAAAAACTTATAAACAATACGGAGGATTTGTTGATCCGTTAAAGGTTCCTAGAGATTTAGAATTTGAAATGTACGAATATAGTTGGGTATCTCAAATTTGTAAAAATCATCTTCCTAACTTTACTCCGGTAAATTTTGGAGCATCTGGTAAAGGAAATAGAGCAAGTGTAAAAGAGCTGTACATTAACCCCAAAGTTAAAATGGAAAAAGCTAATGAAGCTACTCTTGTTTTAATGCTTAGTGGTATAGAGCGTTTTGATTTTATTAATAGACAATTCGAAGAACATCATCACTTTTTTGCCATGTGGCCAAATCCTTGGGATAAAAATGCTACACAACGACAATTGTGGGAAGCATACTCTCGAGATATATGGAGTGAAAAATTTGTCTGCCTTGAAGCACTATTAAACATTCGCGAAGCAGCAATGTTTGCCAAAGCCCAAGGATGGAATTTTATAGTTGCCAGTGCATTTGATCAAAGAATTACTAGAGAAAACTTTATACAGCAAATTGGAGAAGAGCATACTGAATTAGTAGATTCTATTCCGTGGGATAAGTTTTTATATCCTCAAGGGTGCAACAGTTTTATGCAATTATTATTACGATATGACGGTAGGGAAGAATTAGCCGACGGTGCTTTTTATGACTATTATTCTAAATTAAAAGAACCTACAGATTACATTACAACGTGTATGCACCCTACTAGAGAAGGTTATAGAATAATGGCTGAAGAAATTTTTAAATTTATGAAAGAAAAAGGCTATATTAAAGAATAGCCTTTGTTGAAGTAGCGATATCTTTTTTTAATCTTTCTACATCTATTTTAAAATCAATTTTTTTGATATCATCTTTGTACTCTTGAAAAGTTTCCAAAAGTTTGTCTGCAATAAATTCAGCAGCTTCTTCGGCTAACTGATTTTTAATATCGATTTGCCATACCCTGCCGTCGGCAAATTCTAGATGAACCATCTCTAGATATGCCACGGGCATGGTATTCATATACAAATCTTCAAACACTTCTGGCCACTCTTTAACTAAATGACGTGGAGGCCTAAATAACGAATTAGGCATCAGCAGTTTCACTTACTTTAGTTGCCTTCTTTTTAGGAGGATCTAAATCATCTGCTTGTTTACGCAATCTAGCTGCTTCTTTATACATAGCATCTGCTTGGCTACGATAAGACTTAGCAATGTCAAGATCAGTTAATACTTCATTTTGAGCTGCTTGTGCTCTTACTGGCGCTGCTGGAACTTCTTTAACTTCCGCAACTGTTTTAACTTCTGTACTGTTGTCTTTAGGACTTTGATAGCCTTTTACAAATGTACATAGGTCATCAATAGTACAGTTCTTTTGTTCAGCAATAAGAACGTTCAAGTCGGCTAATACAATTTCAGTTTGATTAGTAGGTGTCATGATAACAGTATCGGTTGGAACTTTTTGTAGCCTGCCATCTTGTTGCATTGCCTGTAACATCTGTCTACCATCTGGGAATAAACGCACAAACATTAATTCGCCTAATTCAAAACTTTGTTGTGCTTGATCAGTTTCGATCAATGCCATTAATGAGTTATGATATGAGTCCGGCAATGTTGCAGCTGGTAATACTAATGCAGTATTTGATTCTCCGGGTAATGTACGAAAAACTACAACAACTTTCGATCCTGTGTTTTTCATTTTACCGATGTGTTTTAATGCTGCCATTTTAGGCCTCCTTTTTGCTTACAGACTCGATAAAGGTGTTTAACTTGTTGAAAGTTTTACCCACTGCTTCAAGTTCTGCTGCTTTAAACGCTCCTCGCTGTGATGCTACTTCGATAATGCTCTTAACAGCAACAAGGTCGCTGATGTTTAATTCTGCGCCTGGCTGTGCTTCTGTAGCCGGTGCTGGTTGTGCTTCTGGTGCTGCTTGGTTGTTAACTTCTTCAGTCATTTAGGTTCTCCTTAAATATGGGCAGGCAAGTGCAAAGTATGTTAGCTCTTTGTGATCCTCAAAAGCCAAAAATGTGGATGATTTTAAATTTCCACTTTGGTCAATTGCGGGTGCTCTTAACATACAAAATCTACCTTTTAGTTTGGTCCTAACCCACGTCTTCATTTTTCCATCAAAGAGGTCGCTGTCGGAAATTTGTATCTTAGAGAAGTGCGGCGGTAACACCGTCATCTCTCTTTGATTTAGTACGTCAATAGGATTAAGATCAAACATAGTAAAAATATTTATAGACTTGGCAAATTAGGGGGGTTATTCTTGGCTAAAGCGTTTGGCTAGTGCTTTATTGTATCCCATCTTTCTTATATCTCCAGAAAACAGATATAATTCAAATGCGGCTTTTTCTTTTAAAACAGTGATTGATTTTTTTGTGATGTAAAACGGTGAGTCAATAAATTGATCTAACCAAACTAGAATTTGTGGTGTAATGGCAAAGTCCTTAGGAAAGTCTATTTTGTAAGTTTTAATTTTAGCATTGTCTTGAACAAAATTCAACCCCTCGTCAGTCAAACGAAGCCCGCCACTAGATTTTCCTCTAACGTTCCACCACCACGCAGAACGAAATTGTTTTATGATATCCCCGTTAACATCTTGGTTAACTGCTTTTAGGAATACCTCAGTGTAGGTATCCTTGAGGTCCATCTTATTTTATTTCTTCACCTTGTGTTAATTTGACAACAGTAAATTCTGTTGTCTTAAAGAGTCTGTTTAATTTTTTAGCAAGATTGTGTGCATGTCCGGGATTGCTAAACGAAACTTTTTTATATTTTGGACCTGGATAACTTGCAACTAAACTTCCGCTCTTTAAATTAAACGGTTGTGTTTTATAAAAAACTGCCCAGATGGCATCACTTTCAAGAATCTGTTCGATCTTAAATGTTTCTTTATTTGCATATTCAAGCAAAACTTTAGGTTTTGGTCTACTCATTGATACGTGTTCCTAATTAACCACGTATATATTTATCTCGGCTAGAACGTTCCGCCGTCAAATTTTACGTCTATATTAGTGGTAGATTCACGTATTTCCGACAACATTTGATGTATTTCTTGAACTGTCTTACCTAACTTGGCAGTTATGATGGCTAATTCAGCAGTTAGGTCTCGAGCTTCTTGTAAGGATAATTTTATGTCTTTTTGTTGACTCTTTTCAGCAACTGCTACTCGCTGTATCAGTCTTTCAACCGAAGGCAAATTAGAAGGTATGTTATTTTGAGACATTTGAAAGTACCTGTTTCATTTCAAAGTCAGTTTTAAAAGGACCTTTGTATTCGTATCTTTGTAAAGTGATCAGTTTAGGACAAAAACTCTTAACCCATCCTTTTTCAAATCGAATAACATAGTATCCTGCACAATATAAACTTTTACTATCGCCACTTTTTGTGAACAATGGTAGTTTACGTTGTATGTCAAACATTGCATTGTGAGGTTCAACGCTGGTGCTATACCCATGAACTTCATTAGGTAATGCATTGTGTGCTTCTTTAACAATTTTAGCAACAAAGAAATCCTTGCCAAATTGATCAGTTAAACTTTTTTTAGTGTCGTAAATTTTAACACCTGCTTCATTGCTTAAGATAAATCGATTGTCTTCGTTCTTTCTTAAAGTGCCAAATTTTTCTCCGTTTCGTTCAACGATCCAAAATTTGTTTTCAATGATTGGTTTTGCATGTAAGTCTGTCATAGTGTATACCTCGCATTTAATGGTTCTGCATAACTTTGCGCCTGTTCGGAAATTTTCTTTAAATCGTACAAGTGACAAAATTTCATCAATCGGATGCCAACCTGATTGATGTTTTTATTTGCACCTGTTGCTGTAGAAATAGTATCTACAATAATTTTCTTAATATCTTCGGGTTGATGAGTTAAATCGATTAGTCTACGATTACGCTCGTAGTCTTCTAACACTCTGTGTTCTAACCCTTCGTGGTCAGTCCATCTCTGAAGCATGAGATTGTTCCACGCATATCCGCGGCTCTTACGATCTTCGAACGCTTCAGTAAGACCCACTTTTTTGCTTGTGCCTTTAGTACGCACACCTGGATACGCCGAGAAGACATTATCACTGGTATCACCACGCATACATTTTTCGAACAATTGCCATTCTGGGTTTGGAGCAGCTTTGGCTTCTTGTGTTTTCTTGTCAATGATTGCTTTGCCTTTGTCATCAAAATAGCCTTCGTGTGTAATTGTCATTTCCATTACACCATTGTACTGTTTTACATTGGGTGCAATTAACTGTGCAAAATCTGTATCGGTGCTGATAATTACATGGTTATCTTGTGGGTGAGTTTGTATCCAGCCAGCAATCAAATCATCAGCTTCTAGTCGTGAATTTTGCAATACTGTGCAGTTAGTTTTGTCATTGATAAATTCTTTAAATGTATCAAACGCTTCCCAGAATACACGATCTTCTTCTGCTTCTTTTTCTGTATGTGCGGCACGAGCATCACTGCGATTGCGTTTGTAAGGAGCATAGTAATCTTTACGCCACGATCTACCTTCTAAACAGAAGATGACATGGGTGCCGTTAAATTGCTGCCAAGCCTTTCGAATACTGTTTAATGTAATATGAAAAGCCATGCCTAGTTTGATATCAGCGTCACCGTTGATAACGTGACGAGCACGAAAAAATGTATTTGCTGTATCAACTATAATATAGGTCATTAATTATTCTTTTTCACTGTTTTAATATCAATCACACCTGTATTCACAGGGCCGCCAAAATCACCATCAACTACTACATTAGCACACAGTTCACGGAACCAACGATCGACAATTTCTTCATCTTTGTCACCATCAAAACCGTAACCTTCTTGCTTTAATTTTACAACAAATGGCTCATTCCAGTCAAGCTCAAAAAAACCATTGCGTACATTGTCTTTGTTAACATGAGTATTCAATACTCCTACCCAAGGTTCTTTTCTTCGAGTAGCTCGATCCTTTTCGCTCAGTTTTGCAAGTTCTTCTGCTTCTTTAGCTCTCTCAGCCGCCTCGGTTGCATCTTTGGCTGCTTTGGCAGCTTCTTCTGCTAGGGCTACAGACCGTTCTGCCTCTGCACGAATCTTATCAATGCCAAATAGTTTTTCTACAAATTTTTTCATTAAGTTCCCCACTCATTTTTAAATAACGGCACTTGCAGTCTATCGCTATAACGTAAACCGTTTTTCATTGCCAACAATGCTACATTTTTATTGTTCAGTGCGTAAACGCTTTCTACGCCCCCCACCGGCATTAGATAAACGTGTCCTTTGAATCCTGCTGTACGATAAGCGGCAATTGCACACTCTGCGTCAGCAAAATCTTGTTCAGTAGCAATAACAAACTTCAAATATGCTGTGCCAACTTCTTCGTATTCGCAAACTACTTCTGGAAGAATAGCTTCATCCCACTTCTCTCCACTGCAAGGAAGTTTAGCACTTACTGAAAATGTAATTTCTCTTTTTTGACGTGGAAGTCCTTTCCACACAGTTAGATAATTTTTAAATTCTTGTGATAGCTTTTGAGTACCGTTAGTTTCAAAAGTAATCTCTTTTAGTCCTGCCATTTTAGGATGATCTAACAAGTCCGGATAAGCACGTTGCCACCCTAGCAAAGGCTCACCGCCTGTAATAACTAAGTGTTCATCCTTCCACTCACCGTGTGGAATAATCTCTGCAATACGATCTGCAATAGCATCACTTGTCAGCATAGGACTCAAGTCTTTAAACTCTGGCATCCAACTTGCATAGCTGTCGCAGCCTGTACTAACCAATGGCAACTCTTCGTACTTTTGAAAAGACTCAATCATAGTATGTGTAGCCGCAATGTCAGTTGCTTCGTGACTTACTTCACCACGTGGCATACCAAAGCCAGCACATTTAAAGTTACAACCAAATGTGCGTAGAAACACAGACGGAACGCCCATGTAGCGTCCTTCACCTTGAATGCTGTAAAACAGCTCTGCAATTTTAATTTTACTCATAATATATTATACACTCTTTTCATCGATCTTGTCAATCTTTTTTGTCAACGTCCACGTACCGTTATTATTGTTTTTCCAAACAATGGTGTCTCCAGATTTCCACCCAACAGTCTCCAAAATTTCATCAGTGAATGGAAGAACTAATTCTTTTGTATCCGGATCTTCCTCAATTGTTAATGTCCATTTATTCATATTGATATTGTCTTTCTATTGGTTTCAAATTGTTTTTGATATTCTTCTAGGTGTAATTTTCTACATTCATCTCGAACTTCAACGGGATAGTCAGGACTAATTTCAGCCAATCCACAATTGTACACCCTCACTCCATGTTTATCTATATCGCTAAACACCATAATAGATACAGCAAGTGCAAATAATATAATTGCTATAATTATGTCTTTTTTCATATTCTATCACTTAACAGTATTTTACACAGTAATGCATCGTGTTCGTTAAAAAATTTAAATGTCATTTGATCGGTCTCTGGATGACTAGTATATCGTTCGCCAGGTAATCCAAAGTGTTCCAATATCATGGCACAGGTTTCATTCCACCAAAATCCTTTTTGGTTATCCCACAGGATTACTATTTCATTCACTGATAATTTCCTCTAACTTTTTAAATATTTCACGATTGCCTTCTTCAGTGTAATGATTTACAGTTCCTCGTTCCTTAGACCAAAGATGACTAAAATCAATGTGATCAGTTTCTATCGCTAGTTCGTTAGCAATGTCAACATGCGATATACTAACATACGGCACATTAATTAATGAATTGATTTGTTTTCTAATTAAATTATAAATGTCAATTTGATAGTTATCATCATAGTGATACTTAAAATACTCTTGAGCTGCTTTTAAACTTGGGTTGCCTAGCGAAGGTCTATCGATTAAATCGTTAAGAATTAAATCACAGTCTTTGTGAAAGCCTTCTTTGTGTATCGGATGATTTTTAGTATGTAATCTGCTAGGACTAGTATGGCTCACAATAACAAGATCAAAGTTATTAACGTTTTGAGATTCGATCTGTTTTAGTATCTTATACTCACTTATACCCGGTTGAGCAATGTTGACAACATTATATTTTTCTGCAAGAAGATTAACCCAACCTGTAGTTGCATTGGGCCACGGTGCGGCAAAGCTGTCTCCTGCAATTAACAATTTCATAAAGATCGTAACCACGGAATATATTGTGTAGCAATCATGTGATGATATGTTTTATCGTAATGTTCTTTATCTGATAATAGATATTTTGAATGATCAACCATTCGTCCTGAGAAAAATTTCTCTACAGTTTTGGGTGCTATCTTCGTACATTTTAATTTGCCGTAGTATTCAAAATTGCTAGGATATTTTAATCGTTCTGTAAAATTAAAAAGATACAATTTGGCGCCGTGATCGTTACAGATATTATCCCATGTGTATACGCAATTTAAAAAATCACGTTTTTCTGTATAGGTATTTAGATCAAAGAACAATTTAATTTTCATAAAAGTGTCTTTTCTAAGATCCGGATCAACCAGACCTTTTTCTGGACTAATCTCAAAAGAAGGAGGATCGGCGTAATCGTTATAAATTGGCTTTTGAAATAACTGAGCTCTTTCATTTGCCATAGTCAAATCAGCATAACGATGTATCATATCTGTAGATGCTGTCTTGTCAAATATTGTAAAGTTGTCAACGGCAATGGGTTCATCAATTAAACCCGGATCGTATGCAATCGTAAATCGATTTAATGCAGACATGCAAAGAAATACTTCGTCAATTTCACTGTATCTTTCAAACATGGTTTTAAGCCAGTCAGTGTATACACGGTTGTTAACACCTGCCATTGCATAGACAGCAATGGGTTTTTTATTTTCGTTGCTGTACAGATCGCAATAGCTATTGTCGTTCCAAAAGCTATAACTACCCGGGCCTACTTTTCCAGGAACTGCAACATAACCGCAAGTATGACTATCACCAATGAACAAAGTTCTTGACATTACCATTTCCTATAATTACCCCGTTCTGGAATCACGTGTCGAACACCGCCTGTGGGATCTTCCATGTCGCCATTGCGTCGAGGAATTAAATGCACATGTGGCCAGCCAACAGTCTGTCCAGCAGTAGCACCATAATTAAATCCTACATTAAATCCGTCACACTCTCCAGCTTCTACCATACGCATTCCGTCTCGAACTGCATCTTCAAATGCATTCATAAGAACACTTACAGTGTTATATTTAGGCACAAATAATAAATGTCCTTCAGTTACAGGATATTTGTCTGAAAACACTTTAACATGAAAGTCTTCTTCAACAAGACTATCCCATGGTGCATTTGAATCTTCAATTGCGGAAGGTTGTCCTTCCATAATTACTTCTCTCATCGTTTGTATTCCTTTCTTTCTGTGGGCAGCGCATCTTCACGAATGACAAATTCACGCCCGCCTAAACTGCCAACAAACGCTCGAGTACGTTCCATATAGGCCAAACGCATTTTGATTGTTTGAAATGCAACTTCTAAAAATGCTTTAGGCTTGTAGCCCAATACATGCATGTCGAAATCTTTACCAGCATCAGTGCAATGTACTTTGATTTTTGAATCAATCATTTTGCCCACCAATCTTCCCAAGGAAAATCAACCCAGACATCGTTCTCTGCTTTGTTGATTTCTTTACCAACATAGTCCATTGGTGCTTCACATTTGCTAGATAGATTATCAACAACAACAGCAAACCTTACATTGTCGTTCCATACTTCTTCCCAGGTAGGATCATCAGGAAAACAACCACTTGGCCAATCTTTCATGATCCAATTAAATGTAGCACCAGTGTCGTTGATGTCATCTACTAGGAGAATGTTTTTAAGATTCTCTAAATGTCCAAATGCATCTTCCGCCATACCTAAATCGCTTACGCAATCTCCGCCATCACGCAGACTTACCTGCAATGGACGCATTGGAATATTTAGATAGTGACTAATCATAATGGCAGGAATCAATCCTCCGCGACTTATGCCTACAACATAATCCGGACGCCAATCACTGATAACAATGTCGCGACATATCTTATTAACTAAACCATTAAGTTCTTGCTGATTGATTATGAGCTTGTTCATATCTCTCCTTTAGATATTGATCGTTTTGTATCCATTTGTTATTAACTAAAAATCCCCACTCACGTTTATGTGGACCTGGCATAAACAGTGTCCAAGCAGTTATTCCAGGAACCAATTCGATACGATGGTAGCTGTTAGAACCACAAATGCGGAAATGCCCAGGACCGCGCCAATGCTTAGTCTCTCCAACCATTTTGCCATTTTCAAAATTAGGAGTGTATTCATAGTAACCGCCTTTCAATATCAGTGTAGCGTAGGGCCATGGATGATCGTGTACATCACCGGGATCGCCTTTATGAAATTTGTGTAAGAATATATTAAATGGAAACCATTTACGATCTGTTAAAAACAAGTAATAACGAGTCAGCAATGGTTCATCGTGTACACGATCCATAATAATACGCTTGCGACCTAATCGTTCAAGGAGTTTAAGCAACATCAAATACTTCCTCTGCTAAGTATCGTTTTAATTCTTTATCGGTTGGCTCGACTGTGTAGTTGTGCTTGTAAAAGATTTCATAGCTGTCGGAACCATACTTTCCAATGCCATATAACATTGTAGCATCATTTCTGTCCCAAGTCAAATAATCCCAACTCATCTTAACTAATCGATTATAACGGACATTAACCATACCTAGTGGTTGTATAATGCTTTTAACAAATTCTTCCTCTGCGTTAATTAACGCCATTGGGGTAGGAAACCAATAAAGAAATTCGGGCAATGTAGTTTTTACAGCCTTTCTTCCAGTTTGGTTAAGCATAATAACACCGACAAAATGTTGCCATGGATCATCTACTTGCTGTTGAACCATTAAGTCATCACGCAAGGGTTTAATCATTCTACGCTTTCACCAAACCAGTCGTCAACTTGACGTTCTGCTTCTTCTTGTGTCATTGCGTGTACAAAGATACGAGCAGGCTCACCAACAGTATGTTGTATGTCATATTTTACAACACCTGCTGGAATAAGTGCCCAATCTCTTTCCACAATAAATTCTTGTAAATTTTTAGCACGATGGATTAGAGTGTCTGCTATATCCTTTGCTGTGTTCATTCGGCTCTCCCACTGGTACAACTATCACTCCAAAGAGTTTGAGCTTGTTTTTTATATTCTTCTAAGTCCCAAACTCTTCGAGCTTCTGTTAATTGCTCTTCATTGAGGCCATGCCAGCCGATACACTTACCTGTAGGGCTACGGCCACATCCACACTTTCCAAATGCTTCTGTATTTTCAGTTGCTCTTATCTGCATCGTCTATCTCCTTAACGTGGTGCGAATTCTTGTTGCATTTTAATGTTGTCGAAAAATTCTTTCTTTGTACCTGGATCTGTATTAAATGCTCCTTTGAGCACAGTTGTCTGCGTCAATGAACTATGTGCCATAATGCCTCGATTCTCACAACAGCCGTGGACTGCTTGAATGTAAACACCTAAATCGTTAGCACCTGTGACTTTTTGAATTTCTCTAGCAATATCATTGCATAGTTCTTCTTGTAGTGTCCCACGTTTAGCACACCATTGTGCAATGCGAGTATACTTTGAAAGTCCGATCAACTTATTTGCTGCGATAATGCCAATGTAAGCCACGCCACTAACAGGCTGGTGATGATGGCTGCACATACTACGAAGCTCACTTCGCACCACAAGCATTCCTTCATATCTATCTGCACTATCATTTGGAAAAGCAGTTGCATTTGGTGCTGGATCATATCGCCCTGCCATTATTTCATTAAAGTACATTTTAGCCAGTCGACGGGCTGTACCTTTGCTGTTTGGATCATTCTCACGATCAATAAGCAATGTATCCAATACTCGTTCAAACGCTTCTGTTGCTTCGTCAATAAGTATTTCTTTATCTGCTTCACTAACGTAATCGCTGATATTATCGCCAGCCCAGAAACGTTTACGATCACGTTTCATTTTAAAACGAATAGCATCGCCTAGATAGCCTTCTTCGTAACCTTTGTCGCTCATATCATCTGCGCCTTTAAGTACGCTTTGAAGATCTTCTGATGTAAATGTTGTCAATTAAAATTCTCCGAGTTAATGTCGTGGATGACATATATTATTATTGTAACTTCTTTAGTAACGGATTACAACTAAAAAAGTTTTCTTTTAAATCATATACCTGTTTATTTAGGCTTGGCAATCGAGTTTTGTAATTATCCATATGTTCGATAATTTTTCGACATAGATCTGGACGATATACTTCGTATGCGTGATAGTCTTCAGTCCACTTGCTAGGATATTTAAAAATATCCAAAGCCATTTCACTGTAACTTAAACGATCTGGAACCATAGGAATGGCATCTACTACAGCACCTTCATACCAACTGATGCCTAATGTTTCTTGTAAGTTGGCACTGAACACCATCTTCGCCTCACCTAACAAGTTATGGTATTCATTCTTTGTTAACTGTTGATCCTGACACACTACAAATTCGTATTGTGGCAAGTGTGTAGCCAAGTCACGGAAAATCTCAACTTGCTTCTCTGGAGCAATGCGATGCGGAAACAATATAAGATCGCGTTTGGGCATGTTCTTGTACATCACCAAGGTATCTTGCATATACTCCATTGGCCAACCTGTGCGAATAATTTTACCTTTATCGATGTATGAAAGTTTTGCTGTTTCAAAATCTATGTTTAGTAGATTGTGTGCAAACATATCAATATGAAAGTCTGTAGCAAAATAATTGTGATCAAACGCATGGAAGAAACTTTTCTCTGAGTGTCTTACCCAAGGCTTGTTGCCAACTAGTCGACCTAAAAAGTCTTGAGGATCATAACTACCAGCATGCCATAAGCCGTGTGTTGTTACTGGTATGCCCAGTAGCTCACTCATGTATTTTAAGTTGATGATACCTGGGTGCCAAGCATCAGTAAAAATAAAGTGATCGCCGGGATGAACGGCTCCGTTACAAAATAAACGGCCCATCTGCTCAACTTGAGCAGACTTGTATATATTGGTACCACCAAAATTAAGGAAAGCACCAGGAGTAGTGGCTGTAGGAATATCCGTAGGGCCAGAGATAATTTGAACATTGTGTCCTTCCTTTCGTAGGAGCGCAGGCACATGGGACTTCCATTGTCCCGTGTACCTTGTTTCGACTGATTCTAAATCAACGAGAAAAATTGTCATTACGTCTTTTTTCAAACCTAGGTTTATTACCTTGGTATGGTCTCCGTGGTCGCTTACTGTTTAAGTAAGCCTGATAAATTGCAGAATCTTTGCGATAAAGATCCGCAGGGTTAAAATCACATAACTCAATACGACAGTAGTTGAGATATGCATCCAGGTCATCAAAGACCCGCACAACATCAGGACGATTTTCAAAATATGAATAATCTTTATAGTTTCTAGCCATTGCAGCCTCTTGTTAATATTTGATAAATGAACCATTTTCTCCGTCTTCGGAGATCTCAATCCAGATCTCGCGACCTGGATACTTATTGGAAATAACATCAAACAGATCGTCTGACATCATTTCACAACTCTTGAAATCAAGGCTTAGAACGGCACCTTGACCATTATACAGCGACTCGAGCCATCGTTTGAACTGGATGAACTCGATATCCCTGTCATTGTGGAGCACACTGATCCACACCCTGAAATGAAAGATGTGGCGGTGAGGATAACCCAAAAAAGATACGTCATATTCGTCTCCTGTAGCCAACGCTGGATCTGTCAGCGCCGCAGGGTATTTATGAATGCCTTCCTTACGGAAAGTAACCCATATCATTTTATTAGGACGCCAATCTTGTCGAAGTGTATTACTCACTTAGCAATCCTTCTGTTAGAGTTTTAATTTCTTCTTTAGTCATAAAGAAATTGTAAATTTGACTATCTTGCACAGTGCCATCGTCTTTAAGACTCTCTTGAATAAAATTCAAAGAGTACAAACCTTTAGGACTAATAACTTCCCATTGTTCAACACGAACACGGAATCCAGGATTGTTTTTTACTGTGAAGTGTTTAACTTCAATACTTTCGTGCATCATCGTAATTGCTCCATAGTGATAATTTTGCTGAGTTCTTCACCGAGATCTTTATCTTCAGTGACTACATGTAGACTATGGCGATTCTCATCGCTCTTACGGTCGTACTTGGTAGTTTCGATAATAGTGCCACCACTAGCACCATAGATATTTAGGCGGAAGCTATTAGATTGAAGCTCTAGCCCAGCACAGTCTTCAGCATAAACTTGTTCACAGTCGTCGCTGTCATTCATTAACCAGTTTCGAATACGTTGTTTAAATGTTAGTTTCATAGTTTGAATTTCTCTGGGAGGGCTTGTACGACCGATACGGTTAGAGCCAGTGATTCGAGGTATACGCCTCGGACTTTTGGCCGTTGCTACTGCATATCCACCACTCATTTTATAATCTCATCCTTACCATATTGGTCCCAACTAGTAAACTTATTTCTATCTAGTAGGTCATGGAGGTTATGGCACCACACTCCAGGATTAGTTGCTTTAAAATCTTTGTCGTCTATCTTGATTGTAGCATTATATCCCAGCTGTTGTAAATAGGGTAGTTTAACCGAAATTTGCGGGATAAATTGACGCTTCTCGACAAGTCCGCTTTCTAACAAGCCTTCTACTTCGCAGACATCAAAGTCTAGAGTACACCAAAGATCATATTCACTGTCTAAACAAACATAGATCATATTCTCCCAAGGACGCCATGTTTCGACATCATTTACGCCTTTGGTTTTAAAACTTTGATTAGCACCAAAATAGATATGTGTAATATGTTTAGACTTGTCTGTGTATGAACGGCTTTCAGCAACCATTTCTAAAATAGTATATGGATCATGAACTCCTACTACAAATAGAGTTTTCATTCCATACGCAGGAGTTTTTTCAATCTCTACACCTGTAAAGAATGTAATGCTGTCTGCTACACCTGTGTCATAGTCACGTTTCATTCTTCGTACCCTTCAGCTTTCATAATTCTTGCACGTTCTTCTTCACGGTTTGTTTCACAAGGTACACATATAGTACGAATCCAACCAGGTCCGTGTGTTTGAGCAGGTGCGCTACATTCTTCGCAAGTTACGCCTGACATTGATTCAGCCATACTAACAAGCCCGCTGATGTAGTCATCACCGCCTGTATAGTAAAAACGTAGTGTACCAAACTTTTCTTTAACTTGATCCAATGTTACTTGTGGAATCAATTCAGGAACTTCTCTAAAGTCTCCAGCCACAATTTCTCCAAGACGCTTTTCTTTATACTCTGCGCTGAGTGTGTCCTTCATGCTTTCTTCAAACAAGTCGAAGTTACCTGCCTTAGCCTGTGCAGCCATTTCGTTATAGTCAATGGCCCACTTGCGCTGTTTCTCTTTCCAATCAATGTGATGTTGAATACTGCCCATAAGCTGATCCAAGATATTGAACCAACCATCGCCACATTCGAATCCCCAACACATACAAGTTTCCTGCATGTTCTTGTTGCGGTTAACCATCATCTTAGGATACCGCTCGCACAACAATTTATCTAGTTCTTGTTTCATTACCAGGTACTCACATCAGTGATATCAACGGTAGTATCGACGTCTTTGTCGTTATCGTTGAAAAGATTGAATTTGACAGTGACCGAAGGGCCAATGCCGCTTGTGTGAACTTCTTCAAGAGTAAACCATTCTACTTCTTTGAAGTGTGCCGCCATCTTAGCAAGTTTTTCGACTTGCGTTCGATTAAGGGTGAAGCTTGATGCCATGTTATGCCTGTGTGTGAAGTTCTTGTTTATGCTTTATTATAGCAAGTTTATCCTTTAAGAGCAACCTTTCTTTTTTCAAAGTTTCCAATCTAAGGTCTTCAAACAGGCCATTTTTTTCCAAAGTGTCAATTTGTTTATCCAAAGCACGATGTGCTTCTTCTAAATGTTTTATACGTAACTCGTACATAACAACTCCTTTTATTCAACAACTAAACTGTTCAACTCGTCATCGTCTGGACTAGAAAAATCAATTTCTCCAGCTTTCTTACCATCATCAAATGCAAACAAGTTACCAAATGTGTTTGCAGCAGGACCGCCCTGTAGTCGAGCACCTTCCAGTGATTTCAAGAACTGCCCAGCATTTTCGATCATGTCAAATGCTTCTGCTTTAGTTTTGGTATTAAATAATTCTTCAATGAATGTACCGAAGTACAGGATTCTATTTGGAACCCAATCACTAAATTCAATTTCTTTCTTACCTTCAATGCTCTTCATTCGCCAATCAGGTTTAAATCTTGCACATTCGATATCCATTAACTGTTGAGCACGTTGTACGGCAACAATATGACATTCGACATTATGCCCCATCATTAGTGCGTAGCTGAAACTATCCCAGCTAGTCTTATTTGGAATCTTGCCTAGCTTGTTGAGTTTTGGAACTTGATGATAGTGTTCTGGATCTAAATGATTAAATTTAACTCCGCCGAGTTCTGCGTCAGTTTTGCGAACACCGTAATCGTAGTATGCAATATCGCCCATGGTCAATCGAGAACCAGTTTCACTTTCAAACGGAAACGGAATGTCGTGTCTACCAGCAAGTGCTTTGTTATCCGGAGCCTTGTCCATAATAACACTCCAACGCTTGTTGGTATGTTGTGCATTTGTATAAACAAGTCCGTGTGCAGTAGCAATAAATGGACTTGCACAGTCAAAGCTGACAGTAAGTTCTGGATTAATGTGTTTGCGTATCTGACGTTGGATCTGTGTTAAGTAACATGACCAGTCTAATTGTGCTGTACCCAAGAAGTGAATCCAGTTTTTGCCTTTGAGCAAACCATCTTCACGCATGGTCATTAGACGCTTGAGTGTAATATCCATCTTACACATATTAGCACCACCCATAGCCCAACCTTCTGCGGCATTATCACCCCATACTGCCGGATCACTAAACTCTTTAACTCTATTATACCACTTTTCAGCAGTATCCCAGTCACCGCCTTGCAACACATTTAAGAACTTAGTGGCTTTGCCGTCGCGATTTTCTAAAAAGAACTTGTTATTAAATGCAGTCTTTTCTAAACAATCATCAAATGTTTTTAATCCAGTCTTTGGACTATGAATATGATCACATGCCCATGTTGGAACGTCCAACATCATTGACCAATCAGCAGTTAGTTCTAACCAACGTAAGATATCTAAACGTGTTTTATTTGCAGCGGGGCCTTCGAAGTTCAACCAATCAAACTTAAGAACACCCTTACCAATCTGATAACCACCAGAGTCGCCAACAATAACAGTATTTGCCCTGTCACGTTGTTGTATCATGGATTCTTGTATCACACTCTTTTCGAGATTCAACTGTGCGTGTCCTGCAGAGTAAAGAGCATACTTGTAGGTAAAGTATCCTTGATCTGCATTTAAGAAATTCATTCCTTCAATACCTTGATCAAAACCTTTGGGAATACGATCTTTGGAGACAAACTCTCCTTCTCGTTGTTTTGCTACATAAGTTGAATAGAAAGAACTGATAGCCGGTAGGTATACAGCATAGTCTTTTTGTAATGGTGTTAGGTTAACTGGTTGTTTCATATTCTCTCGCTAAAATTGTTGTAAGTTCTAATTGCTGTCTTGCCTGTTCTAGATTGTCTAATGCTATTTTAACAGCCTTATTGTCATTTGCCAAGCTCTTCCACTTCATTTCTTCGTCACGTTTCTTACGTGCCCATTGTACGGTGTCTAATATATCTTGATCTAAACTCACAGTAGCATAGCTAGTAGATAGCTGTTGCCAACTACTACCGTTAAACACTTCTATCTCTGTACCGTTAATACGCATCATTCCGGTCATTGGATTACTAGTGTTTGGGCCAACATACGGCAGAGCAGTATTACCTGCTGATACCGTAACTCCGCATGTGCCTGTAAGTCCTTTAATCATATTACGCTGCCTGTGCTGGAATAATATATTTGTAAGTTGCTAAACCACTGTCGAGTGTAATCTGAATAGCACCTTCGTTACTCAAACTCATCTTTGTGTTGTTAACATCTGCAATCTTAAGAATGCTCAAGATTGGCATAACTGGCCAAGTCCAACCACGATCTAATGATCCAGCAACGTTCTGTGCAAAGATAAACTCGCCACCGTGTGTTGAAGCATCACCAAAGATAAACTTCAAATTACCACCTTCTGTTTTAGCAAGGAATGTTGGATGCTCGTTGTTAGCACCTGCTTGAAAGTTAAAACGCTGTACTGCGGCAACGCTTGGCTCAACTTCTACGTCCCACTTGACACCGCGGAACTTAACAGTTTTCATTTTTTCATTAATGATTTCACTATTCATAAAACGATAGTCGTTTTTAAAGTCACTATCTTTGTTTTCAAAATGAATGCCAACCGGAATGGTTTCGCCGTTGCGTTCTGCAAAGGTAACATTAATTTTTGCGTTTTCTTTGTATTCGCTGCCATCTAACAAATACTTTAGTTTTTGTAATTGTGGCATACCAAATACTCCTAGCATATCTGGATATGGGTTTGAAGTTTCAGCTTCCATAATAACTGAACGGTCGTCTGCCATTGAGTTAATAGTTGTTTTTTCTTCTGTGCCTGTGACCTTAACAGTTGTTAAGAAGCCTAGGTTCTGTGTATGGCTTACGATGTCTTGTAAAATATCTTTCATAAAGATTCTCCGGTTATATTAAGATTATATTTAGATCTGTGTAAAAAAGCAACCGCTAAATCACTCAAAATCAAACAATTTTGTGAATGTGTTATCACTGCGAGTTGAACTGATGTCCCATTCCAAAACACCAATTAGGTTTTCTAACTTTTCATCGATAACAGTTGTTTCCATTTCTGCATCGTTAAAAGGCATGTCTTTAAACCATTGAGGTAAACGAAGTTCATCTACAGGATACGCTACACTGGTATACCCCATTGGATTATCTTTGATTTTGCAAACAATCACTTTCATACCGTCAACGATGTTCATGGAGTATTTGTCATCCATCATACGCTTCAAAGTGTTCCAGTTAAGACTTGCTCGAACGTGTCCGGGCATGTTAGTCTTGCCTGCTTTCTTTTCTTTACTGGCATATTCAGTGATATTGTTGGCACGTTTGGGACTACCTTTCTCCCAACCTGGACGAGTTTTAAACTCTGTACGGAAGTTAGTGATATATTCTAATACCTCCTCCTTGCCAGCACCATTTAGTACTCGTGTCAGCACTTCGCTTAAGAAGTCCTGGATAACAACCGGGGTGTCTGAACGCTTGAGGTCAAGCCCCATAGCTTTAATTTTCCCTGGTTTGCCATCAACATCTGACCGTTTTCCTTCTTTGTCGTAATAGAGGACTGCGTATCGTTTCTTTGTGATAAAGAGTCCTTTGCTTGCAACAATTTCGCGACCTGCTTTGATGACCTCTCCTCTGGTTTTTGGACAGTGGAAAGCATCTTGCATAAATTTGGGGAATGTGCCATTTACTTCATCTCCTATAGTATCATAAAGTTCAATTACTGATTCTCTTGTCCAAGGTAGTGTACCTCGTTCGATTTCTTTTTTCAGCGTGTTGAACGCAGAAAAATAACATGAATCTGTGTCACCATAGATAATTGCTTTGCCTACGTGATTATATTCGCCAGTAACGATTTCGTTTACTTTCCCGGCCATATGGCGAGCAATGGCTCGCCCAGTAAGAGTGGTTGATTGACCAATACGATTGTCGAAGAAACGACAACCAGGATTAAGAATAGCACCGTACAAGCTGTTAAGCAAAATCTTTTTAACGAGCTGACGTTTATCCCAATATTCTTCTTCAATTTTATTCCCTGCCTTTATACATTCTTTAAGTTTAGCCTGCATCTCTTTTCGTTCGGCATACCAACGTTTTAACAATCCTGGGATAATACCTTCTGTTTCATAAGTAAAGATTGTACCGTTAGCACTGATCATCCAGGGTTGATTGCTTTCGAAAATTAAATCATAAACCTGTGCGGCACTGAGTTCGTCATGCCCGCCACCTTCCCAGTCAATGACAATTTCCCTGCCAACTTCTTTATTCATTACAGCAGTATACTCAAGCGATCCAAATATACCTTCCCATGCTGATGCAAATGATTTGCCCTTCGCTATTTCGGCAGCAATAAAGTCTTTAGTACCATCTTGACGCAGTTGCCCGACAATGGTCTCTGGACCCATGTTCAATGCTCTAATAGCACTAGGATATAGCGAGTTAATATCTAATGAACCAATCCATTCATGGATGCCTTTCTTAGGAAACGCAACATACGCACCCGCTGCAGAAGTATCTCCACGATCGTCCATTTTAACTCTGTTTGGAACAATCATCCCTCTGCGATGGCTTTCGTTGATAATTGCCTGTTCTGTAACAGCAACAGCACCCATTGTGGTTTGAATCAATACTGTGTTTTCATGTGCAATGGTATTGGCAAGATCAATAAATTTTAATTTTTTATCTAACTTGTCTAACAATGCACAGTCCTGTCTGTTGTATTCGATAAATCTACGGAAGTCGTTGTTATAAAGTTGATCCAGTGTGCCTTCATATACAGTTTTGTTTTCACCAATTTCCATCTCACCAATAGCATCTAGTCGATAGGTGTGTCGTTCTTCATAGGTGTATTTTCTATAAAGTTCTAAACTATCAATATGCACACGACCAATTAAGTCATAGGTAACAGCAGCCTTGCCATACTTTTCGTATTCACGTTTTTTAGGGAATTGATTAAACAAACAGAATCTACGTGTATCTTCTTTGCTCAATACTTTAGTCACACGATTAACAGTATACGGAATATCAAAGCCTTCGCTGTTCCATCCACTTAGTACATCAGAGTCTTGTATCAAATCTAAGAAGGTGTCCAACATGTCTGCTTCGTTGTCAAACAGCATGGTATTTGGAAATTCTTCAACTTGACGTTTAGCTTCTTCCATACTCAGTGTCTTAGGAGGAATAGCCAAACAGATCATTGTTTCCATCCATTGGAGGTAGACAGCAATCGCAGTGATTGGCATAAATGGATCATCAGGTGATGCATAGCCACGTTCTGGATCGAAGTCTACCTCAATATCGAAAAACGCTACATTTAGTTTTGGGGGTTCTGCGTTTAGATAATTGTCTTCTAAACAACGATAAATTGGATTAATGTCCGATTCGTAAAGTTTTTTATTGCTATAGATAGCAAGTTCTTTTCGAAACTCTTTAACATTTTTACAACTTACACGAGTAAGGGGTTCTCCCTTGATTGAAAGGAATTTACCTTTAGGGTCTTGATAATAAAAAATATGACGAGCTGGATGTTCACGAAATTGCTTTTTACCTTTGTCGTCACGTTCAACGACACGAATAACATCCTGCTCTCTATCATAGAAAGCGTCTACATAACTCAAATTTTTCTCCTATGCAATTTAGGGCTTGCAAATACCAAATGTGCGGTTTCTGGCCCGCCGACCATCTTCAACTTTATTTAATTAGTTAGCATTCTAATTAAGCCAAACGTATCAATGCTGGTTAGCAAAATGTAGTTAGCCAACATGCCAAATGATTTCCTAGTATAAGCAGCCCAAGCATACATAGCACAGCCGCTGATCCAAACAGGATATAACGCGAGTAGTGGCGGATTGGGGACGGTGAAGGCCATAGTGATACTGCACCCAATAGACACAGCCCAAGCAAGCAGTTCAATAAAAAACCGAAAGGGATGAGTATAGTAGTCATCTTTAATCCATTCTACAGTAGGTTTAAAAAAATCAATAATCATTCAGGTAGACGCTTTGTAACGCCAAGAATCATTTCAATATCATTCCATTCTTGTTCGTGATCTTTCCAATTGTCTTTATGTGCAATAGCGATTGCTTTGTTGATAACGCTGGGTTTAATTTGTAGTTCTTCTGCAACTGCTTTAACAGTTTCTTTAAGACCCTCTTTGAGGTCTTCTACTTCACGTAATACATTGCCGCCTTCGTTAATAAGACGTTCTAGTTTTGCTTTTTCTTCCGGACCGTACATTCTGGTTGACATATAATCTCTCCTATAAGACTATTATATAGCCAACAAAAAAGCCAGTCAACCTAAATTGCTGGCTTTCTTTACCAAACGGTAAATTTAACTTGAACCGCCTTTGCTCATTCCAATTTGCGACATAAACATAATCGCTAGTATGCCTGGAATTATTAACCAAGCTGGTCCTCCGAACAATCCTGCGATTGTTGCGGCTGCACCTCCTAGTACTCCTGTTAAACTTGAAAGTTTTTCACCTAGTGTAGCACTTTTATCCCATGCATCAATACCTCCTAGGGTACCCTGTCCGCTTTTCGGATCTACCTTTTTCTGACCAAAGAAGTCACCAATTGGACCTTCTTCGATAGATTCAGCAGCAGGTTCAGGTTTTGCACCTAGTGCTTTGGCAATTGCTTTGATATTTGCTAATGTGAAATCGCTTGAATCTGCACGGTCTTTACCTAAAACTTGTTTAGCAACGTTTGCCATTTTAGATTTTTCTTGATCTGAAAGCTTTGGTGCTAGTTTAGACATCAACATGCTTTTGACTTTGTCCATCATGCCTTCGTCTAATTGAACTCTGCTTTCATTAATATTTTTTTTGCTTTCGCTTAACACATCGTACATTTCAAACACGCCACCGTTGCGCTCATAGATTAGACCAGCATAAAGTTCTGCTTTCATGCCTTCGCCTAATTTATTCTTAGCAACACGTTGAGCCCAGTTGAATAATGCAGTGTCAACTGCGTCGATCTGTTGTTGGCCACCACTTTCTTGTACAAGGCGAACCATGTCTTTGAAAGTCAGTGTTGGCTCAACTGATTCTTTAACTGGACGCTTCTTGCCCTTCGGCATCATCTTGCTTTCGTCTTTCTTGGCAAGTTTCTTTTCAACAGCATCTTTACCAGCTGTGCGTTTTGCAAGAGTTTTTTCGTCTCCCTTGATCATCGCTGAGCGACCTGCATCCATATTTTTAGCTTTGTAACTCTTTAGGGTATCTTTTGAAAGTTCACTAACAACAGACTCTTTGCTTTCAAGGCTAACACCGTGCTTCTTCATCAAACGACCAATTTGTGAATCTGGATTTGCTTTCTTTCCAGATTTCTTAAACGTATCAATCATTGATTTTTCTTGTTTTTTCTTTTCTTCAGGACTACTAACTCCGTGACTGATGTTATCAAAATCAGCATCGTCATCTGAAGCTTCTTTAACTTTCTTTTTAGCAAAAGGATTCACACCTTTCTTAGGAGCAGCACCTTTTTTCTTGCCAGCATTGTCATCCTCACCTGGCTTTTTGTCTGCCCAATCTGGAACACCGTCGTTATCATCATCTGGCTTTTTCTTTCCAGACTTTTTAGCTTCTACCATTCTAAGGAATTTGGATTTGAAAACTTCTGGATCGATGGACTCTTTTTTGGCTTTCTTAGCTTTTGGCTCGTCGTCTGCATCAGGATCTGTATCCTTATCGTCGGAACCGCCGTAGTTGCCTGGACCAGCTTTGTGAACGATACCTGTCTTAGTCTTAGTAACAGTACCGCCTTTAGCAGTTTTCTTGCTGTCGCCAACTTTCATTTCTTCTTTAACAGCTTCTTCTTTCTTGTCGGCTTTTTCTTTTTCGTCAGCTTCTGCTTTTTTCTTTGCTTCAGCAATGTATGTAGTACGTCCGCTTAAAACACGTAGCTGAGCATCTTCGTTAAGCTGTACGCTTTTTGGTAATTCTGGAGCTGCAACGGTTTCGATTGGAGAATCCATTGAGCTGATTTTAGTAATTAATGATTTGAAGTCCATTTTAAATTCCTTGGTTTTAAAGGTCCATATTGTATTTATCTTTTGATTGCAGAGCCGCCACCGAATATATTTGTCTTAATATCTAGGGCATTTTTGGCTGTACCGTCGCTGTTTTTAGCCTGCTTTACTTTGGGAACTGCTGGCGCTTTTGTACCGCTTTTCCCCGGGCTTCCGGTGTAGGATTTGTTGCCTCTATCTTTGCCTATTGCAAGATGCGGGCTCACAACAGTACCAACATTAGCTGAACTTGTTGCTCCTGCTGTTGCAGATTCTAAAATATCGCGTATTTTCATGATGTATTATTTATGCTTGGCTCTACCAGCTTTCATGTTAGCTAGCCAATGTGCCATACGAGCTTTCTCGCCAGTACTGTGTTTAGCTGTGTTACGCAGGCTGCTTACACTGGCTTTAGTGTTAACACCACTGCGTTTAGCCAGTCCTTTGCGTCCAGGATTTTTACCATCGGCAAAATTTTCAGAGTTTATACTTTCGTCTTTATCAC
>Ga0114968_10000027_pt1 | contig 139811 bp, 130 predicted proteins | sample M_130807_EF_Meta_FD_87020 | JGI IMG/M metagenome (GOLD analysis project Ga0114968, IMG submission 87020) | Freshwater microbial communities from Lake Montjoie, Canada to study carbon cycling - M_130807_EF_MetaG | ecosystem: Environmental > Aquatic > Freshwater > Lake | place: Lake Montjoie... | reverse complement strand
TTGGTACTGCGGTTTCTGGTGCTTCTGTTGCTCCTTCTGCTCCTGCTGCTGCTGCTGCTCCTGCTGCTCCTGCTGCTCCTGCTGCTCCTGCTGCTCCTGCTGCTCCTGCTGCTGCTTCTGCTCCTGCTGCTCCTCCTGCTCCTGCTGCTCCTAATCTTTCTTCGTTACTATTAACACGTACGGGGATACAGGCTCAATTTCCAGAATTAATTAATGAAGTTGATCTTCAGGAAGTAAATTTAAACAGTAGTGGACATTTTAGAACAAATTTAGATAAGCTACCTGATTCTATTCAACAGAAATTATCAAACGCAAGAGTCCTGCTCGCGGGTGAAAGTCATAATATTAAAAAGGAAGACTATACGAAAGTATATTTAACAAGCGACATTCACGCCGATCTTCGGAAATTCATACAGCTTTTGATTAGTGCAGGAATGATTGAATATACTGATAAGACTATTAAGGATACTGTTATGACAGTTGATCTAATTCCTAACGCATATTTAACTGATTTTAAATGGATTGCTTCTCCCAAAACATTACTTGTGATTATCGGTGATTTAGTGGATGGAAAGCGAGAAGGTTTTGGAACAGTAAAAGATGGAATAGGTAATATCGAATTACTTTTGCATATTTTCCTGTATAATTTACGTATAAAGGCTCGTAATAATAACTCTGAAGTTCGGTTTACAATTGGTAATCACGATATGTCTAGTGTTTTAAATAATGATGATGATGATGCTATTTTTTATCGTTATGTTCATAACAATGCAAAAACATATTTTGAAACACCAAGTAAGGATGATTCAGATTTTGAAAATAGAAGACAGTGTTTACTACCTTTTTATGAATGTTGTCCTTACTTTTTTTTAACAATTGATCAAGAAGTTATCTGTGTTCACGGTGGATTACGTGGATCTAATGATATATCATTAAATTATCAATCTATTCTTAATGATTTACAACTTAAAATACAGAATTCAAAAAAATTGGTAGAATCAATAAATAGTGAAGTACCAGAAAAATATAGAACTTCGCTTAAAAAATATCTTATTGACCGTTTAGATTTAGTAATTGATGATAATTTAACTCCTTATGCAGCAAAACAAACAGCAATAAGTGAAAAAATAAATTATGAAAAACCTAACTTTAAATTAACTTATGATTTTATTGATTTTGGTACATCATCCATAGCTAGTGACAAAGCAACAGCAAGTCCATTATGGACTCGCTTTTATGCTGAAGGTAAGCCAGAAGAGGTATGCGATGTTAATAAACTTGGTGCTTTTGATAAACAAATATACAAGTTTGTAGCGGTTGGTCATTGTCCAACTACTATGGGTGCTGCTCCACACCAAGCAGAAATCCGTAAGGGATCTAGTTATACGAGTCACAATTGTGATAACGGAGGATGTGTATTAATTGGATGTGAAACTCCTACTGGCCCTGGGCTTGCCTTTGTTGATATTGGTATGAGTCAGGCCTTTGGTAATAATGGCCGTGTAGATAATACTCATCGTGCAGAATTCCTTCTACTCGAAAATATTCCTGTTAAAACAACTAAGAATCGGTTCTACAACCGAGTTTCAAGAAAACAAGTAGGTGGTGGAGGTACAGAAACAATTACAATGTGGGAGGAGGCTAATCCTGCACAAATAAACCCACCTCATAGTAATATACCCGGTATGAGTTCAAGAGCTGCTAGACAAGCTACGCTTGCTTCTGCTGAAGTGGAGGCTAAGCGTCGCGCTAATGATGCTGCCAGGGTTGTTGCTACTGCCACTGCTTCTGCTGCTGAGCCCCCTGCTGCGGCTGCTTCTACTCCTGCCCCTGCTGCCCCTGCTGCTCCTGCTCCTGAGGCTGCTCCTCCTGCCCCTGCTGCTCCTGCTCCTGAGGCTGCTCCTCCTGCTTCTCCTGCTGCTGCTGCTGGTGCTGCTGGTGCTGCTCCTTCTGCTGAGCCCCCTGCTGCTGCTCCTGCTGCTGGTGCTGCTCCTGCTGCTTCTGGTGCTGCTTCTACTCCTGCTCCTGCTCCTTCTGCTGCTGCTCCTGCTCCTCCTGCTGAGGCTGCTGCTGATGCTGCTGCTGATGCTGCTGCGGCTGCTGCTGAGGCTCCTGCTGCCGCTGAAGCTGCTTCTTCTAGTTCTGCTGCTGCTACTGCTTCTTCTACTTCTGCTGCTCCTTCTGCTGCTGCGGCTGCTGCGGCTGCTGCGGCTGCTCCTGAGCCCCTTGCTGCTGCTCCTTCTGCTGCTGCTCCTTCTGCTGCTGCGGCTGCTGCTGAGCCCCTTGCTGCTGCGGCTGCTCCTGAGCCCCTTGCTGCTGCTCCTTCTGCTGCTGCGGCTGCTCCTTCTGCTGCTGCTGCTCCTTCTGCTGCTGCTGCTGCTCCTTCTTCTACTTCTGCGGCTGCTTCTACTTCTAGTGGAGCGCCCCTAAGACCTTTAGTACCCGCTCCTCCTGCTCCTCCTGCTACTCCTCCTCCTGCTGCTGCTCCTGTTCCTGCTGCGGCTGCTGCTGCTCCTGCTCCTGCTCCTGCTGGTCCTCCTCCTGCTTCTACTCCTGTTCCTGCTCCTCCTCCTCCCCCTCCTCCCCCTCCTCCTCCTACTCCCCCTCCTCCTACTCCTTCTACCCCTGCTGGCGCAAAAAGCACAAAAAGCACAAAAAAGAAGCGTGTCCTAGCGAAATTAGATGAAATGAAAGTACTCATCGAAACAATGAAAGCTGGACCAACACAAGCAGGCGGATCTCGTAAGGCTAAGAGAACACGCAGAAAGAATAAGAAGCATAAGTAGATGCCAACCGAGGCCAATTCAAACATAAAGAACTGGAAAAAGTACACGGTTGAATCAACCAACCTTGCTACGCCTGCATTTCAGGGAAAAGGGGAGTGGCACGCTGGTAATCACTATTACGGATGCGACAATCCAACCACTGAGTACACAATTGAAGATAAACCGACTAATCTTCAGCAAGCTAAGTGCCAGCTATTGTATATTAAGGATACTTTAAATTCATTGGGCCAAGCACCTGTGTCCGGCCCGGCTGCTTCTGGTGCGACTGCAGCTTCTAAGAAATTACCTCCTGTTAAGGCTGCTTCTAAAGTTGCTAGTAAACTAACTGGATATGATGCAGCTGCAGCAGCTTCTGTTGCAGCTGCAGCCGCGAGTGCAGGAGATGCTGCGACAGCTTCGGGCGCAAATAAGCAAGCTGCATCTGAAGCGGCTGTAAGTGCGGCTATTAAAGCAGCAGCAAGTTCTGTTGGATCGTCTGAAGCACCAGCTGCAATAAGTGCAGCAGCAGCAGCCGCAAGAACTTTACCAACACTAGGACCAATGCTGCGAAAAAGTATTATACGACTATTTATCAATGACAATAATAAATTAGAATCAAGTAGACAAAAGTCAAAAAAAGATCTTATAGAACAAATAAATGAAGATCTTAAATTAAAAGGGGGAGATGAAATGACAGATAATGAATATGATGAGATAGCTGCGGCTGCTGCAGCTAATCCCGCCCCTGCTGCTCCTGCTGCTCCTGCACCTCCTGCTCCTCCTGCTGCTGCTGCGGCTGGTGCTAATAATGCTGCTGCGGCTGCTGCTGCGGCTGCTGCTGCTGCGGCTCCAGCTGCTGCGGCTCCAGCTGCTGCGGCTGGTGCTAATAATGCTGCTGCGGCTGCTGCTGCTGCTCCTCAGGCTGGTGCTACTGCTGCGGCTGCTACTGCTGCGGCTGCTGCTGCGGCTCCTGCTGCTGCTCCTGAGGCTGCTGCTGCCCCTGAGGCTGCTGCTGCCCCTGCGCCTGCTTCTGTTGCTGCTGCTCCTGCACCTCCTGCGCCTGCTCCTGCTGCTGCTGCTAATGCTAATGCTGCAAATCAACCAGGTAAATGGTCAATAGCTATGCCTATAACTGACTGGCTAAATAAACCAGAAGTGAAAGAGTATTTAGAAAAAAAAGGTTTAACATCATTAACAAATGAAGATTTTTACTTTCAAAAAGGTGAAGAATATATATATGTTAGAAAAGAACATAAAGATATTGATTTAAATAACATTCTTGAAGAAGCAAAAGATACTCTTAAAACCAATGAAGGAAAGAAATGGACGCCTGTAATTAGTGAGCATTGGTCAAGGCCACACAATGAAGACGATCCATTCTTAACTATTATTTTTACAAAAGATGGAAAGTCACAAGAGCAGCATCCTGAACGGCCTAAATCTATACAAACTGGTTCTAACCCTTATTTACAATATCATTTTGCCAATGAAAATGGTAATAAAAAAGGATTTAATTACTGCAGTAATCCTACAGGTGGAGATTGTTTACATGAATCAAGTATAACAAGCGGTGGTCGTCGCAAGCAAAAGCGTTTTACTCATAAAAAGCGCGTTAATAAGACTCACAAGAAAAATAACAGAAAGGCCAAGACTTCCAAATACAGAAAGATCAGAAAGATCTCAACGAGACGCAGATAGACCTAAACCACAAACAAAAAGAAAAGCAGATGAATACGATCGTAATCGACAGCACAAACTGCCGATCTGATCTCTGTGATCTTTGTGCTAAATGGGGAACTGACAAGTCTCCCTACTGTATTGGCGGACACCGACACCCTTATACAGCCCCCTACTCTCTCTTCTTAGAGCCGCTACGCAACAAGCCCATCAAGTTCGCCGAATTTGGTGTATATCGCGGCGCATCGCTCATCGCCTGGCGTTTCTTCTTTTCACGAGCCCGACTCTTCGGATTCGACTGGGATCAGCCAAATCTCGAGCACATCAAGACGCTCAATCTGCCTGGTGTATTCCTCGACTACTGCGACGCCAGCAAGCCCGATACCCTGGAAGCCTGCTTCCTGAAGCACATTCAGGATGGTGAACTCTTTGATGTTATCATCGACGACGCAAGCCACGACCCTGCTGATCAGTGCCTAATGATTCGGACTGGCTTGAGCAAGCTCAAGCAGGGAGGTCTTCTCATCATCGAGGACATCTTCCGCGATCGTACGGAGCAGCCGTTTCTTGACGCCCTCGAGGAAATGAAGTCGCTCATCTCCTTCAAGACCTTTATTATGTGCGAGCACGCAGACCGCTTCTCGCCAGGTTGGAACAATGACAAGATGCTTGTGATCGTCCGCGGCTGAAGGGTCTAAGAGGAAAGAAGTAAGACCAACTACGAAAATGAACAGCTACACGAACATCGTAGATAACAGAGAACAGGACTTTCCTGCTCTGCTACCTACCTGGAAAGTACAGACTCTACCTGTCGGCGACTTCTGGATTGGAATTAGCGGCGAACTCGTTGCACCTGGTGCTATCATCATTGAACGCAAGACCATCTTCGATCTAGAGGCATCTATGAAGGACGGCCGCTACAGAGAACAGCGGACGAGACTCCAAGCCTTCGCCGAGGAGCACAAGGCGCACATCGCCTATATCATTGAGGGAAATCTGGATAACGCAAAGTCCTTCACAAAAACCGTCCTTTGGAAGTGGTTTCTACGACTGCCTTTTGTGCACCGCATTCCCATTCTGCAGACACGCAACAAGCAAGAAACGGCTGATCTTTTACAAGTCCTCGCCTCAATGTGGCTTAGCGACTACACTGAATTCCGCGACGGCAAAAAGACCGACTACATAACCACAATTAAGCACACTCATACGAAAGGCGAGCAACGCGATGACCCGGTTGTCTTTGCATCAACTGTACTGAGTAGCTGCAAGGGCATTTCACCGGCGACTGCAAAGGTAATCCTGGAAGGGTGTGGTGGGTCGTTAGAAGGTGTTATGGCTGCTTCTGTAGAAAAAATTGCAGCGATTCCGAATGGAAAAACGAAAGTGGGCCAAGCCAAGGCCAAGAAGTTGTTTGAGTTGTTGCATTACAAGACGAGTGGTGTCAACCAGTCCAGTCCTTCGTTACCGACAGAGGAAGAACCTGAGATGACTCAATCCTGAAGATCGTAGACGGCTCAGCACGATATACATCCCCGAAATCAATAAACATAATCGTATCATCATCCTGAATGTAGGCCTCGACGTTCTTCAGAAAGAGGCCGTACCCGGCGAGCGACTTGAGAAAGATTCGCGCACGCCAGAGGTACTCCTTCTGGAGATTTGGAGTAAGAGAGGCCCACACATCCTCATCATACAAGGGCTTCGACGTGTCGATACGCTGCATTCGGTAGAGTCCACTGTTGACGTAAAAGGACGGGACCGCAACCCCGAGATCTGACATCTTATTGTCAAGATGGCTGTAGATCTCGTAGTGGAAATTTGGTTCATCATAATTCGGCTTCTTGTAGATCTTGTAGACGTAGTTGGAATCATTGCCGTCTACAATGATCTTTGCTGTCGAACCGTCTGCGATGACAGTGCCCTTAGACAAAGTATCCATTGCTGTAGGGTCTAGCACGTAGTTGCGCGGTTCAATTTTATCAAGCACTAGTAGTTAGGATGGCATACGAATATTTAGCAGAATTTGATACAATGCCGATTGCGAATTCAGCAGGGCCAGCAACAAGAAATGTTGATACTGAAGGATTAACTAAATCTGAGTTTTCGCAGCTAATGTACAGAGAAATAAAACAGATTATTAAAAGAATTAAAGATTCACTCATTATAAGCAATCTTAATCATAATTTAATCCATTTTTTCTGTACTGTACACACAATCTACAATGATCTGTTGCAAATCAGAAAGAAATTAGGAGATCAGGCATTTTTTGAATCAAACGAAGTACTCTTTCTTGTCTACTACATAACGGTTGTAAGACTAATTGACGCTATCAATAAATCAGACTTATCTGAGAAAGTAAAGCTGGATGAGACTAAACTTGCTATAGGTAAAACAATTACAGATATCTATAGTAATGAATTATTTTTTAAGGATGATATCAAGAAGGATATAAAAAAGACTGCGATTGTCGACGACCTCTTGAAAAAATTTGATAAGAAACTACTTGATAATAGGGGTCTTGTTAAGTTCGAGTATGAGTTTGAGGGGAAAAAGCAAATAGATGAAAATGCATTTAATGGCTTCAAGGAAATTATGAATCCTGAAAAGAAGGATGAGGCTGCTGCTCCTGCTGCTGCTCCTGCTGCTGCTCCTGCTGCTGCTCCTGCTGCTCCTGCTGCTCCTGCTGCTCCTGCTCCTGTAGCCTATACGTATGAAGAGCCTAGTAAAACAGCTAAAGATTTTACGGAACGTGTTGATACAATTGTAAATGATATAAATAAAGCAACAGATGCAAATAGAATAACTACTATGGAAACGAAAGTTAATGACGCGATTAGTCTAGAAGAAACTAAATATAACAATGCAAAGTTAAGATATGATAAAAAATATGAGGAACTAACTAGATTTATAGAGCAAACTAATGATATGACTCAAGAAATAAAAGATCACTTATCAAACACCTGCAATATAGATAAAACCCCAGTATTTAATTTTGGAATAAAATATGATGAAAGTGCTACATATTGGAAAAAAGAATATATGTTTAAATTTAATACTATAATATTAAACAGTATAAATAAGTTTATTGATAAATGTATCGAGCTATATCCTGATGTTATTAATTTAACATTTACAATATTGGGTAGGCTCCACATACCAGATGTATTGACATACTTAGCAGCAGCACATGCTGCTAAAGATATTGCTGATTATATTTCCATAGCATATGAAAATAATAATAAAAATGACATACTCTTATTAGAAGAATATTGTAAAAATAAAAAAATAGATCCTAAAGATAAATATAATGTCAATTATGATAAGTTGAAAGGTGTATATGGTAAATATAAAAATCATGCAGGTTCTAAAATAGCTGAATCTATAAATGATAGTATTAAAGATTTTAAGTTAGAGCAAAATATCTATAAAGCTACCAATAAAAAAATAGAAAGCTATAATACTGTTATTGAAAAATGGTTAGTTAATCATAATGATCCTATAATAAATAAAATAGAAAAATGGTGGTTAGTTCTTCCTCCTAGCAAACCAAGTGGATTTAGTTTTTTTTCGCGTGCTGCTGCTCCTAGTGCTGCTGCTCCTAGTGCTGCTGCTCCTAGTGCTGCTGCTCCTAGTGCTGCTGCTCCTGCGCCTGCTCCTGCGCCTGCTCCTGCCCCTCAGCAAAGCGTTATTACAGTTAATCCTGATGCAGAAAAAACTTGGAAACAAAAATCAAAAAAAGATATCGATACTGAGTTAGGTAGAATAAAGAAAACTATAGAAAAAACTGCAGATATGACTACGTTAAAAAGTACTTTAGACAAATATAATAATAAATCAAAGGCTGAAGTAAATGCAGCAGAAGTAGCAGCACTTGCTAGAATAAAAAAATATGTTTATGATTGGAATTCGCCTGCACCTCGAACAAGACCAGATAAAGAAAAAATAGTGTGGAAAGATAATAGAATAGTTATTAATACAGCTGTGTCTGAAATAATTCAAAATAATTTAAAAGCTGCTAATGAAATTCTTGATTTTATTAATTTTCACAAAGGAAAATTTACTGGATTTAATTCATTTGCTGTTGGCGGTAGCCGAAAGAAGACACGATCCAGTAGAAAATCATCAACAAAAAAAACCCGCAAGCACAGAAACTAAGTCTTTTTTATCTAAAGCACTGCAGCGCACATACAGTAGATGACGGCGTTATTCAATCCTTATGCATTTGCGCTGCGAAGACTCACAATTGAAGATGATGAAGACAGCTGGTGGCGTGGATTCATTGCTGGATCTGTCTTTGGATGGTCATTTGGTATGATCATTGGTTGCGTGATTGGAATCGTAAAGACTTATTGATTCATAGTAGAAATGTCAAACGATGCCAAACAGTGCCCCTGGTGCCAACGATGGTGTCTCAAAGATGCCGCCTGTGATTACGTATTTGCCTGTGGTCTAGAAACAACCGGCAAATTCGTTTTGGGTGCGGGGTGTGGTCGCACATGGTGCTGGCAATGCGGCAAGAAATACTGCTGTCCTTACTATGATCCTACAACCGGTCAACGTCTACCGACAGCCAAGGACCATCACGACCCGTTCTGCTGTAAAAAAGAGGAGGGATTCAAGGAAGAGGACTACTGTTCCGGTGGGCACAGCTCGCATTGTGGTCGCAGATGGTAAGCGCAGCTACTAAGACGAAGTCGGTAAGCAGCTACTAAGACGAAGTCTGTAGATTATATATGATATGAGTAAAGAAAAATGTCCTTACCTACCTATGTCGCACCCCACATAACACAAGTGTTCCAACAGTATACAACATATAACCTCCGTTCTATCGCCCTCGGCTGCGGCCTCGCATACGCCTGGCCAAATGGATTCTGGCATCATACGCCCCTTGTCATACTGAATCCGCTTGCCTACGGTAGCTATCAGCTCTTCGTAAGCAAAAATGAGGTTATTAAATATTGTAAGGAACTAAGACCAGCGGGACCACCAAATCTGCTGTAGCACATCGACATCTCGGTCTGCCGTGTGAGCTGCCGGCGGTGGCGGCTTCTGAAATGTATCAGTATAGAGCTCATCAAGGCCAATGAACTTGTACGGATCACTCGGATGAAATCCCTTTCCAGGTTTCTTAAGTTCAGCCTTCGCCTTCTGCATTGTGCAGAGCTCAGCGCCGTATGACCAGAAGGTTGTCGGATCAAGATTCATACGCCACTTGAATGCATTGAATACCACATTCCTGTCAAATTCCATATTATGGGCTATGACAAGGTTGCACCCTTCAAGCGATTTTTTGAACATCGTCATAACGACGGTCAGATCAGATCCAGTCTTATTCGCCATCTGCTCTGTTATGCCGTGGAACTTGATGCTCTCGTCAGGGATTACCCAGTCAGTCGGCTTGATGATATAGGTCTGCTTCTCTACGAGTTCCTTGTCATCGTAGACTGACCACGAGATGGACACCAGATCGGGCCAGTTGTCAGGCTTGCTTAGAGCACTGACGGTTCGCATCTTGGGCAGGCCAGTGGTTTCCGTGTCAAAGAAGAGAACTCGGCTCATTACTATGATAGCAAAAATAATAGAAGTGGTTTCATTTTTACGTGCTAATTGCGGCATTCAGTCTAATGATTTCATCATTGCCTTTGCCATCTGTAGTTCATCATCCTGATGCTTGATTACCTCTCGCAGCATTTGCTTTGCAATCGACAACTTTAGTGAAGCCTGATCTACAGCCTCCATCGCCTCCTTTAGCGAAGGCAGCTTTTTGCTGACTTCTACAAGGATAGCTGTCTCAATTGTATTCTTAGGAGCCTCAACTGTTTCATCTGTATTCTTAGGAGCCTCAGATGTATAAGACATATACCAAGGCTCAATCAAACTATGAAGTCTCTGAAGTAGACTCTTAGTTGCCTTTCCTCCAATGTTAGCAAAGACTGTTGCTTCATTGAAAGTTGCAGCACACGTCATTAAGCAGCAAACGAACAGAGCTAACTTCTTCTTCTTCAGATTGCTCCACGAGTTAATAAATGTCAGGGAAGGATTCTTGTTTATCGTCCACGTAATAAACTCGTCCGCATCCTTTTCATACTCCTTAGCTAACTGAATAAAGCTCTCCTGCGCAGCCTTTCGCTGCTGTTTTACATCACGCTTTGCTCTTGCAACTACCGGATCTGTAGTCTTATTCTTCTTCAACTCTGATCGCTTCTTTGAAAGCTCGCGAAACTGCTTGATCGCTTCTGTGTATTTAGTCTCAAGATTCAAATTAAGAGATCGCTCAATCTGCGCCTCAATTGCCGCAATGTCGAAAGAATCATCTGAATCTGATTCAGGGTCAATCTGCTGCATTTTGCTGTGCACCTGCAAACCAGGTAAGTAAGGTCAATTTTTGCAAACGGTTGGTCTAAATCTGGACCCGGTATCTAGAAAGATGAAGGCGTCAAGCTCGTCAAATTCTTTGACAACCTTAACGATTGATATAGATCCAGAATGTATAGTTTGCTTGGAATCTGGGCTGAATGCACAAGGTGAAAGTGTTATGAATCCGCTAACGCTTCATCTTTGTGGATGTCGTTTTACAGTACATCCCAAGTGCTGGACAGAGTGGGTTCGAGCACGTAATCTGTGTCCAATCTGCCGCCGGCCTATTATGGTAATTCGGGTTCCTCAAACCACTGAAGTAGTTGAAGTTGAAGAAGATAACTTTATTCAAAAAAGAATCTTTATTGTTTTTACTCTGTTTATTATTATTGCTATTGTACTTGTCATAGTCTTTATTGTTGCAAAATGAGCGTTGGTCTAAACATTAAAAAATATCTATTTTAGATGTTTTTTGATATTGGTGCTAATGTAGGTCTTTGGGCAGAAGCAAATATTCACGCGACTGATAAAATTATTGCGGTTGAAGCTTCACCCATTACATTTATGAAATTAGTAAACAATGTAAAAAATAGTAATATAGTCTGCATTAATTTTGCAGCGTGTAATAATGACGGTAAGGATATTACATTCTATCAAGGTGATGCTGACACATTATCAACAGTCAATGAAGACTGGTTTTTGGACCCTGAATCCAGATTTCATAATCACCCCCATTTTCCGATAATTTGTAAGACTATTACACTTGATGCACTTATTGCTGAATTTGGCATTCCGGATCTTATCAAAATTGACGTTGAAGCAGGAGAATATGAATGTATTAGCTCATTAACTCAAAAAGTGAATCTTCTTTGTTTTGAATGGGCTTCAGAAGTTAATGCCATAACATTTAAATGTCTTGATTATTTGTTAACAATCGGATTTACAGAGTTTTATTTACAAAATGGCGATGCTTATACTTTTAGACCCAAATCAGAAGACTTTTATAGTATAGATACTGTTAAACTACATTTAATGAATAGTGTCATAAGACTTGATATGGGAATGGTATGGTGCAGATAATCTTGGTCTTTTGCCAAGTTAGAATTTTACTAATTCTAATCTTGGTAGCAGGCCAAGTTAGAATTTCCATAAGTCGTCCAAAACATTCGATGTCGGTTTCGCCTCCGAAAACGTCACCGAGTTTTTCTGCCGCTGTCCCTGATTCGCATACGGACTCGGCCTCTCCAGCACTTCTATGAAGGCCGTTGGCGGCGTGTAATCTGTCGCACGCAATGCAGGCCCTGACGTCTGCAGTGCAGTCTTCATCGTCACCTGAGATGCGCCTTTCCGTTTCTCCGGCCCCGCCATTTTCGGAATCATCGCCTGCACTACCGGATTCTTCTCCTGCAAATACTGGCGTTCGTGATGAGCCCACGAGATCCACAGCAAATTCGGATAGGTATACCGAACATCGTAGCCCTGGCTTCGCAGCTGAAAGACTATATAGACCACACAATCCTGTAGGTCAATATGAGGCAGACCGAGTACAAACGGCGGAATCGTATAGTAAATAAAGGTCGGTTCACTCGGCTGAGTTGCCGAGAATGCAATCTTGTGCAGGACCTGTTCAAGAATATGATTGTACGCCTTCAGCCGGGCCTGGTCTTTTTTTGTTCGTGCATCAAATAAACTTGCCGCAGGCAATTGTGGCGTTGACTCAGCCATCCTAACGATGCGCTATCATTTCCTCTTTCTAAATAATCCCTAACAGCAAAGAATTTGCTGCGATGAAGATATTACTAACAGGCTGTACGGGATTCGTCGGGCGATTTGTTTTACGTCATATGCTTGAACGTCTCGACTTAGAAGAAGACACTGTTGTTTGCTTGCTGCGAGCTAAGAAAGGCCATTCTGTTCACGATCGCTGGGCCTCCGAGATTGTTGCCGACTCACTCTTTTCGGGGTTTGCTGAAGCGCTGGCAAAAGTCCAGATTCAAGAAGGTGATCTGGATCATCTAGCTGGAATACAATGGCCAGCCGATTCTAGACCCGATCTGATTGTGCACTGCGCAGCCAATGTAAAAACTCTCGATACCTACGCAAATCTGTATGCAGACAATGTACTCGGTGTCAAGAATATCTGCGAGGCTGCGATTCAGTGGTCCTGTTCGAAACTCGTTCTGATTTCGACCTGCTATGTGCATCCTAAAACGACCGTTGGCAAGGCGACTCTTCTACCTGCGGACTTGCCTCAATCACTCTTTACAACCGACTACACGTATACGAAATACCTCGGTGAGCACGTCGCCGCTGAATACCAGGATAAACTCCAGATTTCACTGGTACGTCTGAGTTGCGTCGGTGCACCCTGCGGATGGCTTGATGCTCATCCCACACCGGGCGCGATGGCACATCTTGGAATTCTGTCCCTGATTTTGAGAGGACGACTCCTCTACGTTAGATTACCGTCTACGATGTATCTATCGACGATTCCTGTAGATCTTGTTGCGAGATGCATTGTAGATACAGTTGTTTCACAGCAGACATCAGATTTACAGGCTCTTCAGATTCAGCAAGTGTGTGCCAAGTCTGAGGATTCTACGTGGAATATGTCAATGCCGCGCCTACTTCAGACTCTAAAGCGCCTTGCACCCAAGCTACCCATTCAGATCGTAGATTGCAGCGAGGCTGAATTTGTTGGAAAACTTCGTAGCTTCGTAGGGTGGTCAGCCTGGACACCGTGGGGCTACAAAGTCTTGAGATTTCATCAAGAAGTCAATAACTTTATAACGCAATTTGCAGATGGCCAGCGCTTTGAGAGTACCGTTCCTGATGCCTACTTTCCTGTGCTGCAGAATAAGGATGCAGCCTATGAGCAGACGTGTTTCTACGTGGCGCGCGGCAATCATCAACATATGATTGAGAAGGGTGTACCGAAAGCGATTCTGGACAAGTTCTGGACGAATCTACCGAGCCACGATATCATCGGTCGCATTGGATTTCGAGAGCCGATTGAGTTCGAGTCAAGAGAACAGGCTATTTCCCGTATCTATGATTGTTTTGCGTCATACAGACCATTCTTTGGTGTAGTCGAGAATCCGTCTGTACTCAAGTACCAGGACAATACGAGGCTGGCGGTTCGCTTTGCATCTGAATCTGACACTGTACAACTCGGCTGTAATCCCTGGACAAAGGCCTCGTGCCACATTGAGATCGAAGGCTCTGGATCCACAGTAAAAGCCATTCGAATGCTGGGGCACCACGGAATTGGTGATGGAACTGCGCTGATCGGTGTTCTACCGCGGATTAATTCGCTGCACTTGGCAAATCCGAGCCATACCTTCCCTGAGCCTTCGATTACGCCAAGTAGTTTGACGTGGCTCCAGGAATTTGCGTGTTTTATGTACTATATCGCGGCCTTTATCATTCTCTTCTTTCGTCCTGCCGACCGAGAAGCCGATAATAAGAAGCAGCGGGTGGTATCTCGAACCATTGCAACCACGTCAAAACACATTGAAAAACACGCGGGAAAAACCTTTACGATGTCGCTTCTTGAGAAGACATATCCAGTGTTTCGTGCAGCGTGTAATAAAGAAACAATCATTTACTGTATTCCTGCTGTCGTCCAGAATCCTAAGGAACGCGGCCTGAATTTACCGCAAAATGTGTTTGTTCCGTTGATTCTGCCGTTTACGTCGAACAGTGATGAGAATGCCATTGCTGCGCTCTGTATGAAGTCGAAGGCTGTCAAGATGCTGAATTGGCTGTTTGTCTACGGAATCACCGCAACAGATCTGTATGGAATTCGTGATCGATTTCACGAGCGCATCGATGTGGTCTTTTCGTCGTTGCTGGCATCTGAGACGAACCTAGAGTCTGTCGAGTCGTTTCATTATTTTGCGCCGACACCGGATGAAGTACCGTTCACGGTGTCGGCAATGACAATAGGGCGAGAGACCCACTTATCTGTGGGATCATCAATGAAAGAGTATTCTGCTTCTTCACTTTTGGATCAGATTTTAGTTTAGGTATTTTATGCTTCAAATTCTTCTAAATTTACTCTAGTTTGAGATAATGTTCCAACTTGTGAAAGTCCTTGTGCTTGTGAAACTGCTTGTTGTGAACCATTAGAAAGATATCCTGCTGGATTAGATTTGTAAGGAGCTGGAGCAGGTTTAGCAGCAGCTGGAGCAGGTTTAGCAGCAGCTGGAGCAGGTTTAGCAGCAGCTGGAGCAGGTTTAGCAGAATATATTCCAAATCCAGTCGGTTTTGAACCCTCGGAACCAGAACCAGAACCTGAACCAGATCCATTAGGAGAAAATACTAGTTTTTTTCCAATCGATTTTTTAACACTCACATTTTTAGGACGTCTACCAGCTCTACCAACACTACCACGTTCAACAGTAGAAGGAGGTGAAAAAAGACCTTGGGCAGGACGAGGGGAACGAGGTGGAGATGCAGAAGATGAAGATGATGATGAGGATGATGAGGATGATGATGAGGATGAAGAAGCAGCAGCACCACTAGCAGCAGCAGCACCACTAGCAGCAGCAGCACCAGCAGCACCAGCAAAAACAGCAGTATTAAAATAAGGATTTGGACCTACTAAACTTCTATATTCACTAGGTTTTAAAACAGTAAATAAATCCTTTTTGCCATTAAACTTTCTAATCTCATTAAGGTATTTCTCTACAATAAGTACATCATTTATTAAATTATAATAATTCATAATAAAATTCTTAATTATACTATCATCATAGCAAACAATACCACATATATTCACAATATTATAATATACAGTATATATACTATCTACAAAATCATTTTTATCACTTTGTGATGGATCTCCAACTACATTCGCATCTACAATATTACTTATAATACTTAGTAGCGTATCAGTAGGATTTATTTCTTGATCGTATTCTAATTGTGAATTATACCATTTAGTTTCTAGTATTTCTCCTTTGTTTCCATTCTTGTATATAAAATCCATTATTTTTGGTCCTCTTCCACCTCCCCTTTTTGCTCGTTTGGCAGGAGCTTCAGTTTCAACTTCAGCTTCAACTTCAGCTTCAGCTTGAGCTTGAGCTTCAACTTCAGCTTCAACAGCACCATTTTTAGCATTTTCACCGAACCCGCTAGTTATAACAATATCCTCATTAGCAGCAACAGCAGAACCAGCATCACCAGCAGCAATAGCAGCAATAGTAGGAGCAGCAGCTGCGGAAGATGATGAAGATGATGAAGATGATGAAGATGATGAAGATGATGAGGATGAGGGGGCAGTAGCAGCCGCAGCAGCTGCAGCAGCCGCACGTTGCTCTGCAGCAGCAGCCGCAGCCGCACGTTGCTCTGCTGCTACACGTCTTGTAATATTTCTTCTTCTAGCAGCGGCAGAACTTATTTTTGGTGCACCAAACACGGGCCTTCCAGCAATTCCTAAAGTTATATCTTTTATTCCACTAGATTGCAATTTTTGTAAATGTCCTAGTAATAGATATTTTGTAGATACTGTTTGAATTATACGGTTTTCATCTTGTGATTCTTCATCTTCTGCAGCTGCTGCTTCCCCTGCTCCAGCGCCTGCTCCTAGTCTCCCTGGCAGCATTGATAATTTGCTTGCTCTCTCTGAAGCTGCTTTAGAAGATGATAAATCATTATTTCTTGCACGCTTTCTTGTACCATTAGGACCATTTTGCACAATAGGATAACGAGGAGTATTATGAGGTATTTTAGGAGGAGGTACAGGGGAATTAGGTAAACCTCTATCAATTTGTAATGGTGCAACATACGGGACAAGAATGAATGGATTTCCCATTGTACGAATCATTATAGTATTATTGTTATCAGTAAAACGCAAGATAAAATCTAGTACCTTAAAACGATTATAAGTTACTTCAAATTGTTTTATAGATATATTAAAATTAACTAAATGGTCTACTATCGGTATAGATTGTGATGATATATCACGTAATCTATTTGCTTCTGTAATAAATTCTCTACTATATGCTATAGTAGGATCATCTGGAGGAATAAAAGACAATGACGAAGATGATGATGAGGATGATGATGAGGATGAGGATGAGGATGAGGATGAGGATGAGGATGAAGCACCAGCAGCAGCAGGACCTATATTTTCACGTTCATTCATAGCAGAACCAGAGCCAGCAGCAAGTCTGCCAGCAGCAGCAGCTTTCGATCTAGCCACAATAGATTGATCAATTGCTATATTATATGCATATCGTAAAACATCATTTATCCGATCAATATATAGAATTACATCACTAAAGAAAATATAGGTATTTATTGTTAGTGGTTGGCCTAGAAAGCGTTTATTTTCATTATTTAACCATTTCCATAATCTACGTTTTATATGATAATTTGACTGTATAATATCATTAAGTGTACGAAGTTTAGCTTCTCTAGCATTATCAATAGGATCATTACTAAAAATATAAGCAACACCTTCAGCAGTATCTTGACCTACTATTTTAGTAGTACCATTTGTATAGTGTATTTCATGCTTATCAGACCATACTCTTTGTAAGTTATTAATACCAAACATATTAAATCCTGCTCCTAACATATTATCAGAGGTGAGGCCAATCATATTTGTATGAGGAAGATCAGTAGCTTCTTTTGTAGCTATATTACGTTCAATAATAGCATTAGTTATGGCATCATCAACCATCTGAGCAGCATTAAGTTCAAGTTCTAGAAAATATCCGTGCTTATTGAATTGTGCTCCTAAAAAAGAAAAAAAGCCATCTCCTAAACATTCTTTTACGCAAATATAAGCAAGACCTTTTGCTTTAGCATCTGATAGAAAAGGATCTCTTGTACTCTTGTTTTCATTGAAAAAAAGATTTTTAGCAGGATTGCCACTTCTCTGTGTTATCTCAGGATCAAAAAATATGCTTGCATCTTCATAATTCTTATTATCGCTAGTTTGTATGCCAAATTCACTTAATGATCTTGATTTATAATAATTATCAATATGTACACCATATTTATATACTTTCTTGAAGAATATATCAAAAAGTACAATACAAGAATGATCTTCTGTTATAATAAGTCTAACATTAGTAAAAATGCCAGGATTTATAAAACGTTCAAATACTGCATCTTCAATAATTAAAGGTATACCAACCGTAGGAAATGTTGGATTTCCTGGAGGTACTCTATTTCTAGGAGCAGGATCTGTCCAATTAGAAGCGGGGCCATAATCTCTCAAATTTGGATTAACTGCTAAAAATGTTTCGCCTGAATCATACATATATTCACTTATGTTAGGTGGCAATTGATGTTTTCCTCCAGCATAATCAGAGCCATCTGGTTTTTTTAAGTAATTAATTGGTATTTTAAGAACACTTGAAGTTATATTCATTTCATTTCTAATTTTATCTTCAATACTATCAAGTCCAGTTTGTAAACCTCTACAAGGTTCTTTTCCATCAGTCCCGAATAAAAGATTCATGATTGATAAAAAAAAAGGATTACTATCACTTTCAGAGTGTATAAGTGTTAGTGTAGAACGTAAAAAATCTTTGCATACATCCCATCGATTATAATCTGTTTTTAGATTACGACCAAAGCGGTCTGTATTAGGAATAGTAGCGTTTTTAAGATTAGGTTTCCAATTTTGAATTAAAATATTATGCGCGGCAACAGCCTGAGGGATGTTAGGGAGGGTATGTTGATTATTTTTTCTAGGTTGTTGAGATAAACCTGGAACTCTCCTTGCAGCACCTGCTCCAGCACCTGCTCCAGCACCTGCTCCAGCACCTGCTCCAGCAGCTGCACTTGCTTTTTTACCTGAACCTGTACCTGGCTTAGGAGGCATCTATTACTTCCCCATATAAAATCAATCTCCTCTTCTTTCCCTAATGATCCCACCGAGGCACATAGTACTCAGTGGCGGAGGTGTCAAAGTAATCTCTCTTGTAGGTGCGTTAGAGCACCTAGAAGAAAAAGGACATCTGCGATCTGTAAAAGAATACTGCGGAGTCAGCGCTGGTGCATTTCTTGCGTTTATGATGGCCCTGCAGATCCATATCAAAACCATTCGAACCCTCATTCTCGAGCTCGATTTCGGCGTTATTCGTAATCTGACGCCTGAAGGCTTGATCGGTTTCCCCGAAACCTTCGGCCTCGATGACGGCACGAATCTCGTCAAATTCCTAGAGTCGATTCTGCGTATTGCCGTCAAGGTAGATCCGTTTCTGACATTTGCAGATCTACAGAAGCGTTCACCCGTCAGATTTCGTTGCTGGGCTGCAGATCTGATTGCCGAAAAAGCTCGGGAATTTTCTTTCGATGCAACACCGACTGTACGTATTGTAGATGCTCTGCGAGCGTCAATGTCGCTGCCGTTCTATTACTGCCCCGTTCCAGATCCCATAACAGGAAATCTGCTGACCGACGGAGGCATTCACGGAAATCTGCCTGTAGCTCTACTGAGCGAATCTGAACGGCAGACTATGCTCGCTCTCGGCTTCGGATCTGATTCAGAGGTCGACAAGACGGACGGATTCGCCGATGTGCTCGTCTATATGAATAAGGTATTACTGTGCCTCATTCAAGGACGGAATAAAGAAGTGTATGAGAACTGGTCTCACAAGATTTGCCGAATTTCAATCGATCACTATCCTTCGTGGAATTTCGAGCTGAGCCGGGACGATCGCTTGATGCTGCTTGTGCTCGGTAAAAGCACGATTGAAAAGTGGCTTACGAATTCCTACAGTGTTAAGCAGAAGGGTGCTGTGCTTAGGAGATATTCTGCTTGATGAAGCTCTTGTAGGCGGGGACGCTGCGCTCGCCCGTGTACTCAATCTGGTTGCCATCAGCCGTTGACAGATAGAAGCTCGGGAATCCCTGGATACCGAGGGAGTTGACCTCATCCTGGGCCTCGCCCTGCTCCAGCATACGGATCTTGACGGGCTTTCCATTGGTCAGCACCTGGCCAGCGGCGACGAACTTCTGGAAGTCAGGCTTGATTCTCTCGCAGTGCGGGCAGCCGTTCATATAGTACATTGTGAACGTCGGGCCTTCCGTGTCGCTGAAGCCGTCCATCGACGAGAGGCCACCGCCTGTGTAGAGGATGGCGATATAAGCGAGAATTGCAACTACAATTCCAACAACAAGTGTAAGTGCAACGGTTGTCATCTTCTGTTAGTGCTCTACAAAAATGAATTCAAGCAAGTCTAAACGTGGTTTACAAACTAAAGACAGAATGTGGGCAGCTGGATTTAGAAATGGTCGCCTGTATAGTGTTGCGGCAAGACCGCTTGATCCTCGTTGGTCTTCCACCGATAAGCGGAGACTATTGGGTGTTGTCGCGACGGGTCTGTGTTTAGGGTGGTCTGAAGATCGGGCGTTCGAAGCTGGAGAAGCGTATGTGTTTTTACAGAAACACAAAGGCATTTCGTGGTCAAAGAATTCAAGGATTGTTGCAGATTTGGATACGATTATGAGTCGCGTGTCAGATTCGCAGAATCCAACAGGCGACTCTATGAGTCGCGTGGGAAAAGCATCAAACCCAGAAGAACTACAAAGAATAGAGTCGAATGAAGAAACAGACCAGACGGAGTAGGGCAGCCGCCATTTGCCACTGTCAAGAACGATCCAAAGAGCATCTGCGTCATTTTGTATGTTTCAGGATTCGCAAGTAGAAAAAAGACTAGAGCAGAATAAAAGGAGTATTTTGCCTTCAGACCAATGGGCAAATAGTCATCATACTTGCCGGATGCCATCTACTGTACTGAAGCCATTTTGTTTTGTAGGAGTTGTTGTAAAATGTCAGCGCGGATCATAATAGGGACCCACTCTGGCTTAACTCTCGGCAAAGCTGTCTGATACATCGGAGCAACGCGCTGAGACACGGCGTTACCGTTCATCTCATTCTCGTACTCGTCGTTGTTGATGTAGTCCTCAATTTCCTCAGGCGACACCATACCGAGAGAATCGCGCGCCTCCTCGAGCGCTTCAGGGTCGGCTTCGTTGTTGATGTAGTTCTGGAAGGGTGTTGCGAGAGAGGAGATGGGTGCGGGCTCAGGAGGGGGGAGAAGTGTCTTGTAGGTCGGATCGAGATTATTGTACGCATCGTTGGCTTTATTCCAGGCTTCTTGCTCCTCGAGGATGTCAGGGAGTTCTTCGGGGCCGCGAATCGGTGTGGGGGTGTAGGCGCCGCCTCTCCTAGCTTGACGCTGCAAAGGTGGGTTATCAATTTCATCCTTAACACTTTTAATAAGCATTTGTGCAGTACCTTTTTGAGCTGGCGTTGCACCCTCGTGTAAAAATGCCCATATGAAATATAAATATGCATCAACTCTCTTTTTTTGTATTGGTGATAACTTCTCATATGTAAACCTCTTATTTTTGGCAAAATCAGCAATTGTTGAAAGTTCAGAATGCTCGCTCATAGCTATTGTTAAAATATCATCATCTGATATATTTGCTTTCTGTAAGAAATCTCTAAAAAAATCTACGTTTTTCAATGATTTTATTTTTAGTTTTTGGCTTGGTTGTACTGTACCTCGCGAAGATATACCTTCTAATTCTGCAATAAGTTTACTTTCTTTTATTTGACTATCTTTATTATCTACAGGCGTTATTTCTGTAGCTTCAGATCCGGATTGTTGCGGGGGCATCGGTGCAGGTGCAGGTTGAGATGCAGGTGCTGCCGCAGATGGTGCAGGTGCAGGTTGAGGTGCAGGTGCAGATGCAGGTGCAGGTTGAGGTAAAGGAACTGCTGCTGTTCTAGGTTGACGACGTAAAAGAGGTGCAGGTGCTGCCGCAGATGGTGCACGTGCTGCCGCAGATGGTTGTACACGTGGAGCTGAAGAAACTGCCGCAGGTTGATGACGTAAAAAAGATGCAGCCGATGCTGCGTCTTGATCACTACTCGCAGCTCCTGTTGGTTTCTGATAAGAATCTGCAACTTTTTTTGCTAATAATCTTTCTCTCAAAGGGTTAGCTGAACTAAATCTATCCTTTCCTCTAAATTGATTGTTATATAGATAACGTGCCAACTCAGCATCATCGACCGATATACTATCTGTAGTATGATCAGGAACCTTTTGTAGTTCAGTTGTCATACGGGTCGCAAGTTCTGCATCATCATCTATAGTAGAGCCGTTTACTGTCTTAAAAAGACCAAGAAGTAATTTATTTCTTGCTAGTTTTGCTTCACCTGACTTTTTATCTGTATAAATTTGACGAATACGTGATACGTCTTCTTCAGTAATATCATCTTCACTTGTATGTTTACCTGGTTCTTTTCGCAATTCAGCTGTCATAAGTTCTGCAACAATCTTATTATCTTGATTCTCATCCCCTTTTACTTTATTGAAAAGTCTAAGCAATAATTCGTCTTCAGATGGAGAAGTAAATCTAGAATTGAATGCAGCTCTACTGGTAGACTGTTTAGTATATAACTCGCGCGCCTTTGCAACATCACCTTCTTTAAATTTATTTTCAATTGTACTTAGATCAACACCTTGACTTTCAGCAATTTGCTTTTTATACTCTTCATTCATTAACTCTAGTATTGCACTATCATCTTTATCTTTAGTTTGATCTTCTATTAAATTATAGTAATATACTAATCTTTCTTCATCTCTAGTCATTTGCTCAACTAAATCATTTACAGTTGTTTTACCCTCACATAATTTAGGTAAAAGAGCAATTAACTCGCCAATTGCTAGTTCAAATTGGTCTACATCCTTTTGATCACTCATATTATCTTTAACCTTATAATTATCTCCCTTCATAGAATCCTGGTACGACTGTAATTTGTCTTTGAACTCATCAGGTAATACTGCAGAATTTGCTAATTGATCTAATATAGACTTTAATTTAGCACTCACATCTTTGTAAATTTCATTTTTAAATGAAAAAAATTGTTCTTTGCTAGGTGTTGGACCTGATAGCCTGGCAACTTGATCTCTTAAATCCTGTATTGTCGCCTTGTCTTCTTCAGATGAACCTGTAGCTTGCCTTCTTAAACATTCATCAAGTTCTCTTTGAAGACTTTCATTTATTGTAGTAAGTTGGTCAACTTGAGATCTTAAGCTCTCCAGTTCAGCTGCAGCTGCACTTGCACCTGCACCAAGCCCCGCAATTCCCTCACTTACACCTTCAGATTCAGGCCCTTCATCATCATTTTCGTTATCCTCTTTTTCAAATGCAATAGGACGCCTCTTTTCAGCTGCTTCGAGTTGTCGCAGCGCTTCCTCAAGTCTCTGCTGAATACCAGCCTTTTCAGCCAGAATTGCACTGACTTCAGGTGTAGCTGCAGAGGGATTTGCTTCGAGATAATCAATCTTTTCTAAAGCAGCTGTCAAGTGATCAGCCATAGCTTTATTTAGTGTATCCTCATCAGGATCTCCATTCATAATACCTATCGCCTCACCGACTCTTTCAAGCAGAGCAGCTCGTGTTGTACCTGTTGATAAATCAGCCGCAGTGAGTTTAGCAATTGCTTCATCTAAGCGCTTTCTTAACTCTTCATTTAATTTATCTTCATCAGGCTCTTCATTCATTATATCCGTTGCTTCCTTTACCATTTGCTCTAGTGATACTAAGTGTGCAGTCTTTACTGCAGTCTCTCCTGACTTTAATACAATTCCGCCTGCAGCACCTGTACCACCAGGACCAGTACCAGCACTGCCAGGACCAGTACCAGCACCAGCAGCACCTGTACCAGCACCAGCAGCACCTGTACCAGCACCAGCAGCACCTGTACCAGCAGATAGCGTCTTCAGTTTTGCTTCAAGTGCGTCAAGTGCAGCATCAAATGCATATTCATTTGCAAACATTGTAGTATACAATTGCTTTGCTGGATCAGAAAGTGTAGCAATGTACTCCATAAGACCTTCACGCAAAGGATCACGTATAGCCTTTGAATCTGCAGTAGTGGGTATTGCCGATGTAGATAATGTCAGAATCGCTGTTTTCCTTGCAGCTTGTAGAGCCGCAAACTTTGTAGAAATATCAGTTATGATTTTGATTATGGCCTGCATTTTAGCATCAACATTGGATTGTATTTTTGTTAAGGCGTCCTTAATCTTAGGACCAGCCTCTTCAGGTTTTCCAGCTAGATAGGCATTATTTGCTTCCTGAAAGTCGGTTATAATTAAGGCTTTTGTTGGATCATCAAATCCGAATGTATTAATGATCTCTTGAAGTTGACCAATTAGATCATAGGTTGCAGCACCAGCAGCACCAGAAGCAGCACCTGCAGCACCAGAAGCAGCACCAGGAACAGCACCAGGAACAGCACCAGGAACAGCACCAGGAACAGCACCAGCGCCAGCACCAGCACCAGCACCAGTACCAGGTAAATTACCGTAAATGTCAGGAAATAGAATCGGCAGTAAATGATAGAGTTCTATAACAGCCGCAGCCATTCCGTGAACACCATCCTTTCCTACATCCTTGAATGTATCAGGCTTTGCACCCACCTTCAGACCATCCAAGAGAGCCTTAATTTCTTCTGTTGTGGTTCCGTACTTTGCAAAGATAGCACTGATATCCAAAGGCCCAGGATCTTGTGCATTCTTATACATAAGCGCAAACAGTTTTGGTAGGACTTCATAGTAAACAGCGCTCGCATTCACTGAAGTTGTTGTTTGTACGGAGCCATCTGCAGAACCAACTGAAACATCAAGAGGTGTATCCTGAACCTTGATGCACGTCTTTTGATCAATGGGTTCAGCTAATTTAGTTAGATAGAGCTGGACAAAATCCTTTTGTTTTGTCATTGCATTCTTTAGATCTGTGTTTGCTGCACCGAGATTTGAAAGGGCTGCATTCAAAAAATCTAGATAGCTAGTAAATCCAGTTGTTAGCGTTGAAATCTCAGTTGTACCACACGGTACACGGAATTCATTAGCTGAAGGGTTTGAAATAGGATTCTGTAAAATTCCAGGAACTTTCCAGTACTTTGCAACTGTGTTCTTTACTTTCGCATCCTTTCCAAATCGCAATTCATACTGATCCAGAAGTAAAACGAGTGTTGCTCCTAGAATTGCAGTAGGTGCTTGCGCACTCAGAACAAATGTTTCAGATCCAATCTTGACAAAGAGGTCAGGGCCAGAGCTTGGGCTCACAGTAGGATTCGGTGTTGATGCACCTGCTGCACCTGCTGCACCTACAGACCCTGTGGATCCTGTGGATCCTGAAGGAGATGAAGTGCCTGCAGAAGTAGGTGTTGTAGCACCAGCAGCAGGAGTAGCAGCAGGCCCAGAAGCGACTGCAGCAACTGCAGCAGGAGGCGCAGATGGTTGAACCGGCGTTGAAGGCGGTGGCGGTCCAAATGGATTAACATCAACAAGCTCTTTCAAATACTTTGCAGCTTCGGGTTGCCCTTGTTTCTGTGCTTGTTCTAAGTAATACTTAGCTCGATCCTTATCAATTTCACCAGGTCCATTTAGATAAAAAAGCCCTAATTGCAATTGCGCATCAGCAATGCCCTGAACTGCTGACTTTTTATATAATTCTCTCTCGACCTTTTCCCAGTGATTTGTTCTAGCTAAAATATCATTTAATAAGTCTCGTCCTTCATCTCCCTTTAAAATAATACCATTTGCTTTTAATTCATTCTGTACCTGAGAAAATGAAAGCTTTTGTATACGTGTTAATTCGTCACCTAGTATTAACATATCTAAATCAACTCCTGCAGTGGCAACTTTTGTAACTTGATCATCAAAAGCGTTTTTTGCAGCATCTGCAACTGGTTTTAAACGACTTTTTTCTAATGCTGCGGATACTGCTGATGATGCATTTTGAAATTCAGAATTTGCTTTTTCATAGGCCTTATATAATGAATTTTTTTTATCTACAAGTACTTTTATTTCATCTAATTTCTTCTGTTGTGCTTGTGTTATAACTAAATCCATTAGTAAATTTACATTGAATTTATCAGTTCGCGTATAGTTGCGCAGCCAATCAGCAAGAATATACTGAGCAACAGGATCACCTTTACGTGCATCATTCGCTGCAAGTGAAGAATCAACAGTTAAACGAAGATTTTCTTCAGAATTTGAGTTTCCACGAATATAAGTTGTAATAATTGAATTTAATCTTTGAATCTTATTTTTAATCTCATTTCTCTGTATCTCATTGGAGGGGGGAGTTGCCTTTAATTTAGTTTTTTCAACTTTCAATTCATTATCTAGTTCATCAATTCGTTTCTTTACATCTGGACGTTTAAACCAGTTCTTTTCATCTTCTGTTTTTTCGGCCGGTTTGTAATTCTTATCATTTGCTAATCCTTGTAGTGTATCTAGCGCTTCAAATATTTCAAGAAGCTTACCTTCATCTAAAAGTTGCTTTCTTGACTTTAATGTGGTTCCATCAGAAAACAAAATAGCAAATCTCTGATCTGGACTTTTTTCAGTTCCACCTTTTACTGGAAGTCCTTTCATTTCACGAATTCTCCTTTCCTGTTCTTCATAAGTTGGTCCGTCTATTACCTTAGTTTCCTTAGCTGTTTCAACCGACTTATTGTGCGCTCCTCCTAACTCTTGAAGCTTAGTTTGAAGTTCATCTAGTACAGTTTGTTCTAGTTTTTGTAAATCATCAGCTGATACATTTAATGTTACAAAACTAGGCTTTACTTCAGTTCCTTTTGTATACTTTACACTCTTTTCTTGTGCAAACTTAGTAAATTCACCTTCCTTATCTGCAGGAACAAGAACAGAAACAAGGATTTGCACTGAATCTTGCTTTTTTGATTCTGCCTGACGCTTTGCAACTTTTTCAGGGGAATTGACCGTTTTTTGAGGAGTAGACTCTGCAACTGCTCGCTGCACCTGAGGTGATTGTGATACAGCTAACTTTACTTGTTTGTAAAATGCGCTATCCTTACTTAATTTTTTAGGTAAAGCTTTCTTAATAGCCTCTCTTGCTTCATCCTTTATCGGAATAAAAATATTATCTTTATTCCAACCAGCAGTTATAGTAATTAAGTCATCATTAGATATATTTTTTTTCATCTTTTTAAATAAATCCTTTTGATCCCTTGATAATACTTTTCCTGATTTTAATGTTAATTCTTGCAATTCTGTATCGCCTTTACCGTACACATCACCTTCATCATAATTATCTTGTAATGCTTTTATAAAAACCTTGATATTTCTTATATCATCATCATCAGTCGTTTCAGGAGTTGTATCAATTGTATAAAAATCTACATTTAAAAGTATTCTATTCCAATTATCTTGAATTGTTGCTGCAGGCGACAATTCTGTTGACGCTGCTGAAGCCATCCTATCTAAAACCGCCTGACAATTATTCTATAGATGGCTGACGCTGCTGTAAAGATTTTTAACCCCTGGAATCTGAAAAACAAAGACATCACGACGCAAGATGTTGAAAGCATTATGCGCCGGTATGGTTGCCCCGATTTCAAGGTCAAGAAGCTCCACTATTTTGCACAGAGTTGTGTACACAAGTCCTACGTGGACCGACCTGAAGTCTGGGCTGAACAAGAAGGCGGAGAGCATATGGTGATGGCCGAGAAGCCCGAAGGTTGTCTCGCGCTCAAGAAGGCCGACAATGAAGAACTCGAATTCGCCGGCGACTCCGTTCTATCAGCGATTGTCGGGAAGTACCTCAAGATGCGATACCCTGGACAAGGTGAAGGATTTCTAACAAGTCTTCGTACTCAGATCGTCAATAACAACAACCTCGGCGAGCTCGCAAAGAAAATGGGTTTTGCCCCCTATCTCATTCTCAGCCGACACGTCGAAGATGTGTGCGATGGCCGCCAAAACCTGCGAATTCTCGGAAGCTTGCTTGAAGCCTGGATTGACGCCATTATGGAGCACGAAGGCAACGAAGGTGCAGCCTACGATATGGCTCGTCGCTTCGTCACTGCCATTATGGAGAAGCACGTGAATTTTGCCAAGATGATCGCTGAAGACAAGAACTACAAGGATCAGCTTCTTCGGTACTTCCAGGCCCAGTTTCATACACCCCCTCGCTACTCCGAAGTCAACGTGGAAGGTCCTCCTCACGACCGCACGTTCACGATGGGTGTTCTTGATCCGCAAGGCAAGGTGGTTGCTACCAGCACCGCACGCAACAAGAAAGTCGCCGAGCAGGAAGCGAGCCGTCTTGCACTCGAGATCTATATGAAACAGGGAACAAGTTCAACAAGTCGCTAGATAACTGAGCGCTACGTAGCTCTAAGAAAACATCGCAGAACAGTTAGAATGTCGTCCTCGGGCATAGTACCGAAGTTCAAGCCCTTTACAAAAACAAAGGTGTCCCTCGCTCTGGAAGCGACGCCTCAGCCTCTTGAAATCAAGACTGACATTGCAACCTTTCATCCTCGCAAGTTTCGCGATGCTGAAGGCGCTTCAGCAGATGAAGGGCGTGGCGAAGTGGACGGTGAGCCTGTGCAGGCCGAGCCTGAGATGTTCAAGAAACGGCAGCGTGAAGCCGAGCCTAGAGCACCGAAAGCTAAACCGGATGCTGCTGATTTAGCTGCACGAGCGGCAGCTAGAGCAGATGCCGGGAAAGCCTTTCCTGGACTTCTACAACGTGCAAGACAAGGCCGAGGAGTCCCCGGAGCGCCTGTACAGCCTCGTGTCTACAGTCGCCTCAATGTCCTCTCTCGCGATGTACAAGCGGCTCAAGTCGGTCGTCTACCCCAAGCTCTGCAAGCGCTCAGTAAGACACTCCTCGACACTGAAACTGCGAATCCCTACATCATCGAACCCGCCCCAGATACTTTCTTCCCCATTTCTCGTCGCGGCTTCGGTTCCTTCCTCATCAACCAGTACGGACCTATCTTTCCGAAGGGCAACCAGAAACTCCTCGACGTTGCCAAGTGCGCAGCCAAGGGCGAGGAAGGCAAGAAAGAAGTCAAGATTTACCACTACCAAGCCTTTATTCGTGAATATCTGCGATTCGAGACACCGTATCGGGGTCTTCTTGTCTACCACGGTCTCGGCAGCGGTAAAACGTGCTCAGCCATTGCGGCGGCCGAGGCGCTCTTCGGAACGCGTGGAAGCCGTGTCATCGTAATGACTCCTTTCAGTTTGCGCGACAACTTTATCAGCGAAATCAGCTTCTGTGGTTTCAAGCACTTCCGTCTCCAGAATCACTGGGTCGCTCTGTCATTAAATGCCGGCGGTGAATTCGATCCCGAAATGGTCAAGATCTTCGCCAAGAACGTCTACGGAATTCCCGATTCCTACTTTGTCAAGCGCGGTAAGGGACGCGACCAACTAACGCGCATCTGGGTTCCCGATTTTGACAAGGAATCTGAGCCGAACTTTGACAGCCTGTCAGCCCAGGAGAAGGACGAGATTACCACGCAGATCAAGGCGACTATTGAGAATCGTATAACCTTTATCAACTACAACGGCATAACAGCAACTGAGCTGAAGCGTATGGTCTGCTCAACTCCTGAGATCTTTGACAATGCCGTCATTGTCGTCGACGAGATTCACAATCTGACGCGTCTGATGCAGGGATCTTTAGAATACTACTTTGTCAACAAGGGTGGTCGGCGTACAGCACCCGTCGAGAAGCTCACAGTCGATCGGCAAGCACTCCCTCTCTGCGGCCAAGCCAAGAAGTACCAGCGCGGCTATCTCTTTTACCGTCTCTTTATGGACGCCAAGAACACGAAAGTCATCGGTCTATCCGGTACACCTCTCATCAACTTTCCTGAAGAGCTCGGTATTCTGATGAATATTCTGCACGGGCCGATTCACACCTTTGAAATGACTGTAAAGGTTGAGCCGATGCGTGATGTCCGTACACTCATTGAAAAAGCTGTTGCTCTCAATGAAGATCTCGACACCGTGTTTTTCCAGGTGTCCGAGGGAAGTCTGACGGCGACACTCACTCGTCTGCCTGAGGAATTCAGTAAAGTCTTTGGGGACGATTCTGAGCTGCTGGGTATTCGTCGTCGTGAGCCCGGCAAGATTGCGCCTACGCTAGCCCAAGTCTATGCGAATCTTGAGACCGCTCTGAAGGCCGATCGTATCGTGATCAAAACCAAGCCGGTATTCAAGGCCCAGGAGCTTCTGCCTGCGTGGGACAGCACCTTCCGCGGTGCCTTTCTTCAGGAAGACGGTATAACATTAAAGAATGACATTGTTCTGAAGAAACGTATTCGTGGCCTTGTGTCGTATTACAGAGGTATTCAGGGCAATGTGATGCCTCGAGTCACGAAGGATGAGATCGTCAGTATTCCTCTGACCGGCTATGCATTGAAGCTGTACAACAAGTACCGCAACCAGGAGATTCAGATTGAGATGAGCAAGCCTGCAGCTACCGGGCCTACAGCAGGAGATGCAATCTGGGCTGAGATTGCTGAGATTGCTACAGCAAAGACATCCAGCAACTACCGTATGAGCAGTCGTCAGGCCTGCAATTTTGTCTTTCCGGATGGAATTAGCCGTCCTCGCCCCAGAAATCTGGATGAACTCGATGCGGAGACTGGCAAGGATCGTGATCTGATTGTGGATAATGACATTGAAGATCAGGCGGCGGGTCGTAATGAATCTGCTGAAGAGGCTGCTGCGGAGGCGGAGGATAATCAGGTTGCGGCTGAAGTTGCGGCTGAGGAGGGTGCTAGCGCTAGCGCAGCAGCAGTTCCAGGAACTCGAGAAGCCGCTGAAGCGTATCGGCGTGCGATCAGACAATCCAAGGATGCCCTTCGTAAGATCGGCCCCACTCACCTACAGCTCGATGGCCCAGCAGACAAGAATCTAGCTCGCTACAGCCCGAAGTTTGCAGCAATGCTTCAGCGAATTCGGGACCTCCCCGGTAGCAGTCTTGTCTACTCGCAGTTCCTTGAGATGGAGGGTATTGGCATTTTCGGAATCTGTATGGAAGCCAACGGCTTTGTTCCAATTGAGATCAACCAGGGCGCCGATGGCAAACTCCAGTTCTCGCAACGCACAGCTACTTCTTTGGCAAAAGGTCCAGAAGCCAATGAAATGCGCTATATCGAATTCACCGGAACAGGATCAAAGGAACAGCGTGCCGCGGCCGTCAATGTCTTCAACGCCCGCTTCGACAAACTGTCTCCTTCAATGCAAAAGGTACTCAGCGATGCCAAGTGGAAGAACAACTACAAGGGTGAACTGTGCCGCGTCTTCTGCATCACCTCAGCCGGTGCTGAGGGTCTATCCCTCAAATGCGTCCGGGGAGTTCACATTATGGAGCCGTACTGGAACACTGTAAGAACTCAGCAGGTGAAGGGTCGTGCAGTGCGTATCTGCTCGCATATGGAGCTGCCGCAAGATCAGCAGACTGTTGAGATTTTCACGTACTGTACGGTGATTCCTGAGGAGGCAATGAAGGCTCAGGCAGTCGACAAGACACTCGAGCGCAGCGACTCGTACAATGCTGCAGCGGCTGCGGCACTCGGTGTTCCTATTCCGCGTGAGGCCGTGGAAGGTGTTGCAGTTCCTGAAGGAATGTTCGAGGCAGTTGAGGCTGTTCCTGGACTACCCGGTGCTCCTGCAGGCGCTGCTGCAGCTGTCGACGGCCCGATTAAGTTTTACAGCAAGTTGGCAAATGAGTACCGTGGCTTTAGCAACTTTGCGCCGTCGCCGATGGTGATTCAAGGCAAGCGGTATGCAACAGTGGAGCATTACTTTCAGTCAATGAAGTTCGTTAGTCCGATGTGGCAGGAGGCGGTTCGTGTCGCACCAACGCCTGCTCGGGCAAAACAACTCGGTGCATCAAAGGAGTACGAGGTTCGTGATGACTGGCCAAAAATCAGGGAGCGAGTAATGCTTGATGCTCTGCGTGCCAAATTTAAGCAGAATGCGGGGCTTTTACAACAGCTGAAGGATACTGGATCTCGTCCTTTGATTGAGGCTGGACCTGATGCGTTTTGGGGAGAAGGGCGGCTGAAGAATGGTAAGAATCGCCTTGGAAAGCTGTTGATGCAGGTTCGCGAGGAGATGAAGGATGTGGTTGCTGCTCCTGTTGCTCCTGTAGCTGCAGAGGCTGTGGCTGCTGCGCCACTAAGCGAGGAAGCTGCCTTTGCAGGTGAGAATGGACCTGAGGAAGATGTTGCTGGAGCTGCTGTAGAGCCTCTTGCAGCTGGAGATGAAGGTGAAGAGGCTGCACAAGCTGATGAAGATGCTGAGGCAGTTGCTGAGCAAGAAGCTGAAGCCACAGCTGACGCCAGCCAAAAAGGCGGCGCTAAAGATGATGAACGTACAATCATCTTAACCAGCGACCAGCGTGTTCTCCTCATTAGTTTGCGCAAAGAGCGCGTAATAACATCTCTGCAGACGCTAATGAAGTCAGTTGCAGTTGATTGCGAGCTCAACTATGTAGACAATAATGATGGCTCTTTCCGATGCTTGAATCTTGGTGATTCCATCGGCGACTTTGCGTATCATCCTGATCTGCAGAAGGACATTGCGGAGACTGAGGCGAAGTTTAAGAGGCCTGCACCTGCTCCTGCAGCAGCTGCTCCTGTTCAAGCAGCTGCTCCTGTAAAAGCACAAGCTGCTGCTCCTCTTAAAGTAAATGCTGTTGCCGAGCAAGCCGTTCTTCCTGAGCCTGAAGGCCCCGCTGTAGCCCAAATTGTCCAGCTGCCTCCAGCACCCGTTGCAGCTGCACCTACAGATGAAGCAGCAGTAGAAGCAGCTGCAGCACTTGTCAAGCCCAAGCCTAAGCGTATTAATTACCGTAAGACTGAGTACTTTTACCAAATCAGAAAAGATGGAACTGGCAAACCACTCGGCTATCTCCTTTTCAATACAACCGACACTGAATTAACACGACCTGTAGGGTATGTGGAGGCGAATCCTGCAACAGGACTTCCTAAGGGTCCTGTTGTTGAGCCTCCTACCGAGTAGGCGTTCCAAAAGAGTAGTAAAAAATTGATCCTCTAATTACCTCTAGTCTCAGTATAATGACCTTCGTGTCCCTCTTTCTTGCACTTGCTGGTGTTTTCCTAACACCTGCAAATGCATCGTATCGTAATTGCGGATCTTCATCTGATCTCGCCAAGAATCTCGTTATTTCGATCGTACCCGATGCGCCCAAGGCCGGCGAGTCCGTCACCACAACCTTCGACTACGATCTGGAATCTGAAATCACCAGCGGCAAGGCGAGCTACGCATTTAGTTTCAATGGTATTCCCTTCAGCCCTACAGTCAATGATCTCTGTACTGAAATGAACGGAGGATGCTGCCCCGACCCGTGCCCTCTTTTGGTTGGACATCACTCAGATAAGAGCATCGCAGACTTTCCCAGTGTCAGCGGCAAAATCATAACGACAATCAAGTGGACAGATCAGAATGCCAATCAGATTCTCTGCGTCGAGTGGACTGTAAAGGCTTAGATTAATTCTATCTCAAATTAGATGGATTTACCTGATCAACATTTTTTAGACAGATTAAGCGCACAATGCCAACGATTAATTGAGCATTATGATAATTTGCCAGATGGAAACGCTGAAAAAGATGAAGGATACTCTAGTTTTAACTTTACAATAAGTATTCGTTATAATCAATTTATTTACAGATCATCCTTTGAGGTTACTTACGATGGAACATTAAATATTCAGAATGGTTGTCTCCAAGTATCATTCGGTAATGAAGGATATGTATCACACGTAGATGCTAATTCTCCAGCAAAGGGATGCATTGTAAGAGCAGGGCATCCCTATCTAGAACGTGGAACGAAAGATGTAGTAACTGTCTTATTAACCAAATTTGCACTGAATATGCCTAACAAGGATGGTGAAGATATTTATCTTCAAGATGCCGCTAAAATACCAGGAACAAATACATACTTATCTCCTTTTAATTTAGTTCGAGGAGGTGATGCAACCTATGTAAAATACGGATATATGAGTACTGGATCGTACGATCAACTAAAAGAGATAATTAGTAATTTTACATTTATGGATCTTAATGATGATTTACAGGACGCAGTACAACAACGATTAGGTCGAATGCCAGCTGAAGATGAATTACTAACTGAGGTGATGAGTGAAATCTTTTTACAAAATGATCAAGGTCTATCAGACCAAGTTTTAGAATATATTTGCGATGAAAATGATATACACCTTGGAGAAGGTGAAAGTGAAGGTGATCTATTCTACTTTATATTTGATGAGAATGAAGGATTTGCAAATGGTTGGGAACATCTTGTTGAGATAATGAATTATGAAGATGATTGGCCTGAGGATGATGAAAATGGTAATGGAAATGGCAATGGCAATGGAATGAACTATGAAGGAGGACGTCGTAAGTCCAGAAAGCAAAAATCAAAAGCCAAGACTAAGAAATCAAGATCTATACGTAGACTTATACGTAGACTCACACGCAGAAAGTCCAAGAAATCAAGACGGCAGTAAAGTAGCCATTCGGTGCTTACACGTTCCCTGTTCAACCAGATGCGGTTCAACCCACAACGCTTTTCCTCCAATGGATCCCAATTGGTAATTCAATTCCCAATCGAGACACTCTCTAAATGGAAACGCCCTCGGCCGCATTTTTTCCAGAAACGATACACGAAATAGCATAGAATCTGTACATCTGAATGGAAAGATATGCGGAGGCTTTTCTACACTTGTTTTCTGATAGATCGATGTATACTCATTGGTGTGGCTGCCTACACCATCGCTCAAACTAACGTAGTCCCACTCCGTTTTCTCTAGAAGGCTCCACATTTCACCGAAACGCTTCATAAAATCGTCGCGCAAAAACACATCTGATTCAAAGAAAACAACATACTGAAATCCTCGTTTTAATGCGTGATCCACCGCCGACCAGAAGTTAAAAATCAGTGAGATCTCGCCAAGTGTCAAAGACCTTCCTTTCCAGGAAAGAAAAGGACATTCACGATGGCAGAATGGATCATACAAATCAAAGACATTATTGCTGAGTGTATCGCCCCAAGTGGGAGCGACCTGAAAATACTTTTCTTGTGGCAAGCCACGTTCATCCAAGTGTTTAACTAATCTCTCCCATCTTAATGGTTCCTTTTCAGGATGGCAGAGAAGGTAGACTGCATCAATTTGTTCCATTACTATTGATGATATTTATTTATTTAGACCTCAGATATCTAAGCTTCGTATTGCAACTCCTCGAATGCTAGACACCTCGATTGTGCCAGGCCACTTCTGTGTTCCCTTTCCTTCAACTACTGCCCAAGCAAGAAGATCTCCTCGTTTCTTATCAGGTATAACAAGATCAACATATTCACGATTTCCTGTACCAATGCAAATTAATGTAGCGATCCCTGATTCCCTTGAAATCGTTCGGCCACACGCAATAAGACCACGGAATTTTACAGATCGTTTACCATCCAGACGTAATTGAGGATCTATCTCAAGACGACACGTTGGCAAGAAATTTTCTGTTCTCCAATAGCCAAACTCTTTGAATTCTTCTATTGCAGAGGGTTGTTTGAGTAGTGTTTGTTCAAATGTTTCTATAGGAACCAATGCGGCAACTGGTTTGCCTTGCGATACACGTTGCGATACGCGATAAGGGGGTGGCTCACGGCTTAGTAAAAGCCCTGAGCAACGAGCCTCTCGGTAATGGACCCACTTTCTATACTCTGAATTACAATGATTGAGAGCTGAACACCAGAATTCGTGTGGCTTATGCACCTTCCAGAATCCAAGAGCCCACACCAACTGTGCATAGGAGACTGCGTGGCTCTTACAGAAACTGTAGTAGATAAGTTGTGATAAATCATCAATGACCTGATCAATATCTTTACGAGCAAACCCTTTTTCAATCATCTGTCTACGGAAATCAAGTCGGGCTCGCGGATTTCCTTTTGCAAATGCCTTACGCCAACGATCTGCTTCTGCTGAATCACATCCCAGCAAACAACGGATTTTATGAATTGCATCATCATCATAGACAATCGGTTGTGTTAATGGAGTATGGTCTGTATCAAGTTTACGCCATTTTTCTAGGAATTCTTGCTTTCGCCCTTCAGCTGCCGCAGCCGGTCGAATAAGAGCCAAAGCTATTGCAAGATCACCAACTCCTTTTGGTTGCATATTCATAAAGAGTTTTCGCATTCCTCGACTTTCTCCAAGAGTAATACCAATATTTAATCCTCTAGCAAAGAGTCGTTCTGTTTTAAAATCTCGATCTGGATATGAAATGAGAGGTAGTTCAGGACAAATATCTGCTAATTGAGCTAGGCCTCGGTTGCTCAGCAAATCAATCTTAATATGCCCCTGATTTTCAGTGTCATCTTTATTTAGATTGATCTGAAAGAGAGGAACGCCATTCGATTCGATTTCTTTCAATCGCAATTCCTCAGGCACTTCCCCCTGATCCTCAAAGATTACAATTCCTCCACAATGTTTACTGTAATTCTTGAGTGTTCCTTGACGACCTTCTTTTATTTCCTTGTATTCTTTGAGTTCGGCAGTTGTTAGGAATTTTTCTGGAATCGCACCTTTTCGGTTGACTGCTTGAGGAATCGGCTTATTGTGTTTAGTAAGAACATCTTTGATTGACTGTCGCACATTTACTTTATCGGTCCACATACAATAGTTTGAGACACGACCCACTTGATTTGGATACTTTTTTGCAATCAGACCGTAAATTTCCTCGCGGCGATTATAAGGAACATCGATATCAATATCAGGCATATCTTTCCGTAAATGATTCATAAATCGGGCTAATTCAATACAATTCAGAATTGGATCTACGTGAGTAATGCCTAGCAAATAGGTGACAAGTGAAGATCCAGCAGATCCACGAATAATATGAGGTGGAGCAGGCGGTCCCAGTGATTGAATAATTTCTAATACAGTACGTACTTGAAGAAAGACTGGAGCAAAGGCATTTTTATCAATTAATTCATATTCTTCTTCAAGTTGTTTAGTGTAGCGTGGATCATCAGGAATAGGTCGAACAAACAGTGGCTCAAGGAGTTGCTTTGCGGTTGTCATCGTTAAATCACGTTTTTGCTTTGTAATCGGTTGCTTGGCAGATTTCATTTCAAAGAAGTCATCTAGGCGTAATTGAACATATTTCATATCTGAAAATTGGTTCTTGTCAAGAATCAATTTTTAGAGATTGTTTTACAGATTATTCTAATCCTAGAAATGTACGCCCAATCTTACTGGTTGCAAACATACCGCATCCGGAAGCAATCTGTGCATAAAAAATAGGTGTTCGCTTTGTGCAACACAACAAATATCCAGATAATACAATAAAAAGAATTGAAAAAAACCAGAAGAATTGCGTAAACGTATCCATTCTCTACTCTCTCTACAAAAAATTTACGCATACTCTACATTCACGCATACCACGTACTCATCCAATCCTGCTTGGCCTCTCTCTTGATGGCCGCCGCATCCATCTTGTAGTCAAAGAAGTGTGTCCAGTAGACACGCATTCCACCATATCCAATTAGCTGTCTTGAGCTACCGCTGTCATTCGGATCCTCAATGAGCGTCTTGTCAACAACACCAGACGGCCACTGCATCTTCATAACGGGGCTTTCCTCGAGCTTACCACCATCCTCACGCAAATCCGACAAGGCTCCAGCACCCACCTGCATTCCAGTCAGTGAAAAGATATCCGAATCGTCATCGCGCAGCATACGCAGCGTAATCAAATACTTCACACCCGTCGTCAATGTAGGACCATCTACCTTCGCAGAAAAGCCGCGAGTCTTGCTCAAGTAATCGAGACGGAGTTTCGCAGTCTTGTAGTCGCCAGTTCCAACAAGTTCGAGGAGAATGTACTGATCTCTGAGCTGATTGTAAAAGTATGTGAAGTTAGGAGTACTGGCAGCATTATTCGGAACTGTGTCAAACTGCACGAGCATCGTCATTGTCATAAATGAGTACATCTTCATTCCATAATTGGATCCGATACCAGTATTCGTCACAAACTGCAGATATGACTTAGCAAACGGAAAATCATCCGTTGGAGCTGCAGGAGCCTGAACCATATTCGGCCGGTTTCCAACAAAATTCCACTGCAACTTGTTGCCACTCAGACGCTTATCGCAGAAGCTAATTAGTGCACCATACTGAGAGAAATTAGGATAGACCTCCAGGTTAATCATAGGTGCAAACGGTTCCTGTGTTAGATAGCACATTGAGGGAGGAATCTGACCCCATCCAGCCCACCAATTGTTCCACCAGTAATTCACGCAATTCGCCTGGTACTCAAGTAAGTAGTACAGACCACCACCTCCGTTGAACCAGTATCCGTGCACAATATTAGGACCCGCAGTGGATAGACCCCAGCATGTCCACCAGTTCCACATCGTTGTTGGCGGAAAGTAGCCCAAGTACGACAAATCATTTCCACTTGCCGCCCACTTCCACGTCCACAAGCCTGTCATCGGCGAATTCAGCTTTGTCGCATAGCCGTCATCGCCTGTCACCCGAATACGAATGCTCATATCAGACGGTGGCAACAGGTTTGTTATGTAATTGAAGGAGATCAAGTCCGTGCGATTACCCGTACCCTGTGTTCCCTTCAGCTCGGCATTCTGGTTGATCGTAGGGATACCAGGACGAATACGACGTCCAAGAAGTACCGTCGGTGTATTTACATCCCACTGGTGAGTAAACCAGAAGACCTCAACACCCGCCATCTTAGGCATCAGCGGCTTAGACTTATCCTCCAAAGAGGTTCCCAAGAAATTGTACATTGCCTGTTGCTGTGTGCCGCGATCTGTAGATGAGCAATTGCTGCTGAGCGTATTGATCTTCCCCTTGACTGCAGTCCAGTTTGCCAAAGAATTCCATTCTTTCGTTATATTGACCGGCTGGGGGTACAGAAATCCAGCCTTTTGCCCTCCAGCCTTCAAAAAGACTTTTTGCAAGCATTCAAGAGTAAATGGAGGAGTTGAAGAATCTGAAATCTCAGCACAGAAATCATACTTGTCTACCTCACCTGATTGAAAGCAGAGATCGCGGGCTGAAGCACGGAGACCGGTGACTTGACTTGAGCTTGCCTGATCATTCACCCTCTTGAATTCAGACAATGCGTCGCCGACTGTTGTCTTACCTGTCTTCAGAGAAGTCTCATCGAGTGGTACTGTAGCACGTGCCTGGTAGATCGAGTAAGCCTTTGCCTGCATCAATGAATCCAAATAGTTTGAATCGGATCCCTGTCTTAGAGCCTGAATCATCGTTCCAGAATTCTGACATCCAGCCTGTGTCGCCTTCTGAATGAGACAGTCGCGCTTCAATGCACCGTTAGGCAATGCTGCGCATACATCTGTCTGAACATAACCAGGAGTTCCAGGAAGAGAGGAACTGCCGGAAGGAAGAGGAGGGCACGACGCAGCTGCCGTGATGATGCCTGTCACCTCGCACGTTAAATTAGGATCATAAGGATATGCAACTTTTCCATTCTCGATAGGCACTGCCTTTCCTGAACTTTTGCAAAATCCACAGCGGCCCTGGTACATCGGCGATGCCAAATCGCCGCAAGTCTGGACTTGCCTACACAAATGTGCGTGAACCTTCTGTTTTGCCTCCTTCAAATCCCACATCCACTGACCGTTTATGGGGCGCTTATAAGGAGCACTTGATGTTCCATAAGCTCCAGCACCTTGTTGCGGATTCTGAACATTGTAGATCCATCCACAGCGACCAGGGCTAGCAGGGTCCTGAGAATTTACTAAACTAGTAAGATGCTGAAACTTATCACCAGACCCTGCGCCTTCACACGCTGCCTGTCGTTGATCAAGTAAAGTACTTGATAATGCTGTTTGCGCCTGACTATTATTAATAAGAGGCGATGTTCCAGTAGCTCCAAGCCTATTCGTTGTCGTCAAACTACCAATCTGTAAATTGGGATCTGCGACCAGTAGAGGATTGGGAAGTGTATTTGAAAAATAGGTATTCAGAGCCTGCGCCCTCTCGCCAACAGATCCCGTAAAAGGTTCTTTTATAGTATTATTTGCATTTCTAGGCATACTAGTCTCCTGTTTGTTAGTCAGAAAAACTAAAACATCAATCTTCTTTGATACTTTGGTTTTTTACTTAGACTTCTAGTTGTTTAGATGGAATTTCCAGCCGGAGCCCCTGGAGCACTGTAGCTTGTTTGATCGAAATTTCTGATATAATAGGGAGTATTATTATCCAGCGCCAATTTTCTAGAGCCGTCTTCAATTGAATCACCCACAGGCTTAATTCCGTAGCACCATACACCTGCTTTCCTATTCGGAGGAGTATATGTCATAATACCTGTACCTCCATTACCACATCCACCATCTATCGTCGCTGAGATTGGATAGACTGCATTGGAATTATCCTTAACCCATCCACTCGCGCATACATCAGCACCTTGGGTTTGCGCCATATTTAGCTGAGCCTGTGTTGCATTTGTTGCACCCACTGCCCTACAGACATCTTCAGCTTCAGACTTTTCGTGCGAATATCCATTACCTCGGGCAATCCAGAAAACCTCATTCTTCTTCGTAGTACCGCACGACTTACACTCTGCAGGAGCACCAGCCCTTCTAAAATCAAGAGGTAGCACGAGACCTGTTGAATTAATTGTCTGATTAGAAACTACTCTTCCACCAGCATCAATGAGTGAAACAACTGCACCTTTAATGCGTTCTGTGCAGCAATCTGTGCGCTGGAATACAACTACGCGAACAATATCATAGTTTGCACCCAGATCTACACTCCACGTGCCACCGCTTGTCTGACCAGGACCGATATGCCAGTTCTGATTCCACGGGCGCGGCCTTAGTGTGCCATCAAGAGGTGTCTGAGGATCACCACCGGGCCAGGTTGACTGAACGGATGCCTGCTTGCCCTGAGCGACATTGACACCATTCGAGTCCATCACTGCGACCTGAGAAAAGTGGAGGTACTGACCAGGGGTTTGTAAGATTCTAACTGTGCGTGCAGTAACACCACAGCTTGCCGAACATACACCTGGAACAGCAGCACCTGAAGGCACTGGCCGATTCGCCAGATTTTTACCATAACACTTGAGCACTGCATCATTTCTTGAAGGATCCGATAGTGGCTGGCTGGCAAGCGCGTGAATCTGGTCCATCATATTCTTGACATTGTTGACACCCCCCTGCCTTCTCCAGTAGTCAACAGCAGCTTGATTTGTACTTCCATCTTCTTTTACTGGTGATAGAGTACCACTTGATGTACAGAATTGTACTTTATTGTCGGGGAATAAGCTGCTAAACATACTATTTGATCTGTAGGTAGGTCCAAGAGGATTACCGTTGCCTTGATTTCTCCAGAGATAGGCCAAGCAGTCGCCACTGAGAGGTCCCGAATCCTTATTTGCAGTATCACAAGGGCTCGTGATTTTACGTCCAGTACAGAATTCACTAGCTGCAGACCAATCTGCAATGCTGAGTTTTAAACCTGTGCTCGACATTCCTGTTGCACTGCGAATTGCATTCTCGTAAATATGCTCGGCAATTTGAGCTAAGGAACGATTTTGTCCATCAATACCCGTAAGTAATGCTAAATTGGAAGATTGTGAAATCGGGAACCCTTTTCCAGAATCCAAGCAGCCATTTGAATAGAAACTGTTTTGTAAGCACTCTTGATTATACTTACCAGGACCAGATCCCTTCTTGTAGCAAGGATCACTTGCTAAAAATTCAGCACTCGACTGCTTCGTGACAAACGGGCCTGTAGAGCACATATCACCTGCGTGCGAGTTCGTGTCAACGAAAGTAAAGGGTGTAGGAATAATCAGATTCATATTTTCCTGACCAAATCCAGGACTCATATTATTGCAGGCAACCTCATTGATCGTAGCAGGTCCCGTTAGACGCGGCTTTCTGCCTGTATATCCATCGGTCTGTACAATTCTCTGTAGATCGACTCTGAAATAGCCATTCGACGTGACGCCCTCAAGATATCCAGCAATGTAGCATCCATTAGGATCATTTGGGCTTACATTGAGAGTGACACGTGTCGCCTCAGGACCCTTCAGCTGAAGCTTCTGCGGCGAAGAGCTCAAGTAAACGCCTGCACCATTCGTATATCCAGACTCATACCACGTCAAGTTTCCACTTCCAGTCACGTAAATGGCAGGAGGGTTAACATTAACGCTTCCTTCTACAGGAAAGTAGCTCTGATCAGCATAGCACTGTGAGCATCCCGTAATGTCATAACTAGCTGAATTTTGGCAGCTCATTATATTTTGAATACGTCTCACTTCAGCCGCATTTCCTGCCATCCTCTGTGCCGGACAGCTTCCAATTGTCGGCTTGTAGTCAGGCAAGAAATCTCCCCGTTGATGCTTCTGTGCATATTCTTTATCTCTGGCAAGTAAGACTAGACCTCCCTTTGTAGGATTTCCTGCACTATTCTTACCAATGTCTACACAGATACCGCAATTAGCCGCAAATTTAGGATCATTAAATGCATTTGCGTCAACTGTTTTGACAGCCTCGCATAACTTGATCATTACAGGTAATCCATTAGGATCCTGATCCTGAGGATAAGGATTATCCCTTACAATTGTTGTTCCACCTGATACAGTGGGTGTTATCGTAGAGGTTCCCATTAGAACCGCTGTATTCGCAGGCAGCGATCCTGAAGTATTGCTTGTAGATAAGGCGATAGCTACTGGATTGAACTCTGATCTCTGACGTTCAACAAAAGCATTATGGATAGCTGTATTTGCTGCTGCATCAAAGCCTTCAGATGTTCTGTTTCCAAGAATATACAACCCTATTAACGAAATGGCTAACACAGTTATAAATAGTAAGATCTCGCGATTACCAGACCGCATTCTGAAAGATATTTAGAGATTATCAGGACGAACTAAACTTGTCGAATCATAATCTCTTGTTATGACGCGGAAGAGAAGTTGTGTTTGGTGGCTGAGGTTAAGTAGTCTGCCGGGTAAGAAATTTTGCGTGACAATCGATGATCCAAGCGCTGTATTGTTCGGCTGTCCACCAAACGGTAGGAGATTAATTGCTCCTGTTGTAGGATCTCTGAATTGATTTCGTATAATGATAAATCGAGCGTATCCAAGCTGATTCGCTCCATCGTTAATCTGCTGCTGCGGTTTTGGAGCTGCTGATACATATCGCAAACTACACACACTAACAACAATATGACCTGCTGCCCGCTCTAAATAATTCAAAAAATCAGTTTGAGCTATGGTAGGGTTTGTCAATGATAGATTGCGCATTACAATGCGATCACCTTGCGCAATCATAAAACGACTGAAGCAAGTTCTAGAATCGATCCAAATAAACTCACCTGATGTATCTAAGTAATAACTATTTGAAACAGATGTGTAGGCTGTTGAAATATAAGTTGAAGAAGAATTACTAAAGAAGATACCACTTATGTCAAGTGTATCAGGTATCTCAGATAATAATGTTCCATCAGGGCGCTGCATACGAATACTGAGCTTTGTCAGAGTTGCGAGCGGCGTAGGTGTGTAGACGCGCTGGCACTTCATATGCTTAGGAATCATCGAGACAAATCCGCGATTACCTGAGATTGCAGGATCATAATCAATCGTTCCACCGGTCACACTTCCCGCATTTGCATCTGAAATCCAGTTAGCGTCGTATTGTAAAAGACCAAATGCCTTATCAATGTAAGAATTTGTTCCATAGTTGTTATTATCCAACTCTTCAATATTCAGAGCAACAAATGGTAATGAAAAGACTGTAGAAAAGAGCGAGGTATTGTTGTCGCCCTGAGTTGCCGAGTTTTTCAGAACAACCACATCGAGACCCTCGATCGGCATCACGGCCTTCACGAACTCAATGCGTGTGATATTGCGGAAACGCGCAGTGCCCTTCGGCGCAACACTGACTCCATTGGTCGGATTTCCAGAATACAGATTCACGTGAAAATTGTAGCGATTTTCTTCCGTATCGAACTCCCACTTACGATCCGCACTATAAATTGACAAGTTATACTCGGTTTCCTTATAGCTCTGAATATCCTGCTGCTTGATCAAGATATCCTGAGGCAACGGTCCTCTAGCTGCAGCCGGATTAGTGCCGGAACGTGCAATCGTAGGGTTTCCATCACCGCGACCAGGCAGCTCACGAGGCAACTCCGATCCACGTACAATAAGATCTAGCGGTTGATCAAAAAGCTGTCTGGGATCAGGTCTCTGCTGCTGCTGGTTATCCTGAGCGTAAATGGGCTGATTTACGTTAGCATTGCGCTTGGCCAACTGCTGATCCATCTGACTTGCCATTTCCTGATTTCTCTTCTTCTTCGCCTCCTCGAATGCCGTCAAAGCACTAACGGAATTGTCTTCCTCAAGAGGAATGCGCTGCACGTAATCAGGGATTGCAGGTCGGGGCGCTTCACCACCACGCTGACGATCAATCATTAATTGATCGAAGCGCTGCGAAGTCTCTGTAAAGCTCGTCTCCGTTACAGAATTCAGTGAAGTCTGCCGTTGGAGATAAGACTGAAAGTCAGACGCGGTCGCCGTCAATACCTCCTTATTCAGAACCTGTACTGGCTGCTGAGAATTCGCCTGAAAGACTTCACTCATATAGTGCTCCAATCCTCTTTCAAGGCGAACGGTCTCTTTCTCATTTAATTGAGCACCCATTCGCTGTTGAAAGTTCTTTGATAGCAAAGTCATTAACATTGTTTCGTTTTGATCCGAAAAAAAGAGCTTTCGATTCTGGCTTGTTTTAGCATCCATTGCTCACTCTACAAGATAGTTCAAAATGTAGTCTATAGGCATAAACCGCATTTGTCGCTGATCCCCGTTGCATTTATTCATCATTTGAAAAGATCCATTTTCTAAATCCAAGCATATCTTTATCTGTCGGCCGGCGCCGAATAAACTGCTTGAAAGTATCTCCTTCAAGCATCCGAATCAAAAAGTAAATACAATACATTCCACATTCCGAATCACTATACTGTAGACGCCTTTCACTGTAAAAAAGCTTCATTAACGGATCCTGCAAAGTAAGCGATCTCAAGAAACGAGCAATTTGAGGCGGCGGCTTCATTCCATACGAGTCAATGTAATACGATTTGTGTCCCGGAATATCTGTATAACTCGCAATCCAGTGTGATCCACCCTTATCGTGAGGATCTAGATTATAAACAAATCCCAGACTGGTCTTTCCCTGTGCCTTCAAGTTATCGAGTCTCAAATTGCAGACTTCTTCCTGTACACATTGCATCTTGTCTCTGACATTAGGGTCGGGGGCTGCAAAATCAATCGGATTTGTTCCAAAGAACTTAAAGTGCGGATAGGCCTCTTCATATTGCTTCATCACATCAGCAATATTCAGACTGTCTAGCCACATATCAGGATCACCTTTCCATTCCTCAGGCATCTTAGGACGGAAATAGTTTCGCAGAATTTCTTGCTTTTGAACTCCGTGAATCGGCGCCTTTTCAACCCAGCAACGCTCAGTTCTACACCGAGTCCTATTGCGTATCCAACGTTTCAAGTTCTTTTTTGTAAGATGATTTGGCGCTTTCAGAGCTCTTGCGATTAGACTGAGTTCAGCTGCAGGTAAGCAAGAACCATTTGCCGTTTTATACTTAGGATGACAGTACTGAGGCCCGGGCTTTGGTACTATAGCGTGTGTATGTTTTCTTCTTGTTTGCTGACCCTGGGTCATCTATTCTAGACTAGAGAATTTGAGATGCTACGTTAGAATGTCAGCAGACACGTGCAGCCCTATTTTATTTATGCAATCAAATACAACACGCTTTTGGTCTATTATCTTTCCCGCACTCTGTCTCATCCTCGGCGGTGAAACCTTTTTTGTATTTATGTCAATTCCGGATGTTCTAGGAAGCGCAAAGACTATGGTAGGAAAGTTGCCCGCAATTCCTAAAAACGTAGCATAGGATAGTAATGGACGCCGCAAAGCCTACATCATCAAATACAGTTCTAGTATCTGTTTTGGGTGGTCTTGAACTTGGATTAATTGCAACCGTCGTTTATTTATTTTCCCAGCTCGTCGGATCCAAGGACACTGCCAATAATCTATCAATGAAAGTTCTGCCGATAACAGGAACTCTCGGTGCAATTGTTCTTCTACATACCATTCTTTGGTACACTTATTTCAACTACAATCCCCTATCGATGAATTTATATCTACTCTTTTCAACCTCAATGAACACGATTATCTCCTTGTTCGCCTTGTCGATTGCTCTAACTATACAGAATAACTAGACAAAGTCATCATCGTCTTTAGAGACCTTGTAAATCTGTAATATATGATGCTGAATTCTTGATTTTCCTGTCCAGATGTTATCCTCTACCATCTGGAGAGACAAGCCCTGAAGTTTTACTGTTATGCGAATCAAATCTCCCGGCTTTATGGACGTGTCAGAAAAAGGTACTGCAACACCTTCATTAAAAAAGCTCAACGAGTCAGCTTGCGTAGACAAGTATAGACAAAGGCGCTTATTCTTTAGAAGTGGCTGCAAAGGAATTGCGACCTCCGTTGCCTTCTTGCATCCCTCTGTCCATTGGGCCCCGTGCTTCAGTAGACTATGCTGAACCAGAGTCTGAAACTGCTCAATCTTTGACAAGAATGAAAGTTTCCGCGACTCCTCAAGTATAATCTGATTACGCATTATATCCATTTCCACGATTTTCAGAGGTTGCAGAGACAAAATGACAGAATGAAAATGAATCTGACCCTCCTCATACGCAAACGGTATGGTTCTGCGAAAGGGGCCTAGACGAGGATTGCCCCAGCGAACGTGATTTGGATCGAATTTAGTTAAGGGAATACCGAATTCCATACTACGTATTCTAGGTGTGGCCGCTTAGGTCTTGACTAAACGGATATCTAAATCCGTCTAGGTCTAAAATGAATAGTTGTTTGATGGGTGTTGTCTGGAGATGTCAAGATTATAAGAAATCAAAAGAAGCCGTCCATAAACGTCTTGAGCGTATTGCCTTTCAGCGTGGACTACCTCTAACGATCTCCAGAAAACAGTGGCGGCTCGATCGCAAGGTATCGGATGAACAGGCTCAATCTGAAGAGTTGCAAAAGGATGGTCTACCTTATGAGACCTCGCTTCTCCATAACGGATTTTCGATTGCTCGTATGTCTCTGCAAGATCGGCACTACATCAGATCAATCGTAGATTCTCTCGGCGAAAACGCTCACGTACTTCGTGGTGATCGCATTCTAGTACTCTATGAAGCTGACTTGCTATCTACAGAATCTGTACTTCTGATTCAGCGAATTCTTGAGATGCGCAGTGAATCCGGCAATATCACAGTATGGTTTACAGTTCGTGAATCAGTTCCTTATAAACTCCGAGATTGGTTCCTTGATATTCCTATTCCGGTTCAATATCCCGTCTTTCACATCTGGGCCCCTGTACTCTGGGATTGGATTCAGATGACTCGTGCTCTACCTCAAAAAGAGCTGCGGCATATCGAATCTCTTCGAGCAACACTCTATTCTTTGCTACAGAGAAATCTGCGATGGTTTGATATTCATCAAGTATTTCTTGAATTAACAATGCAGCATACAGATGAGCTAGGACCTGAATTAACACGAGAGATTCTGAATTGTCTCGCAAAATCAAATAATACAGGTGCAGGACACACCTTGACATCCTATCGCATTCCTATTTCGTGGGAGGCGCTCTTTGTTTCGCTCTATGATGTCCTAGTAGGAACAAAAATAGCAGGGTAATGTAAGAAGGATGTATTCACATCTGGTTGAACCTTTTTTAACAATGGCAGAAAGCGTATCAACTCTTCCCGAGCTTCGTTGGATCGATGATTCCGTATCAACAACTGATATACAGTTGCTCGAATCAGAAGCAAATCCTTCATCACCATCCAACATTGACACTGCAAATTTCCGTCAGGAGATGATTGACGCGTGGAAGCAGAAGCGCGATGGCGTTTCAGTCTTTTCACGCGAACTTCCTGGATATACGCGCGTGGTTGCAATCGGAACTCGAGAGTCATTCAAGAATACAGACTGGGCTCTCTGGGCTCGGTGTTTTCAGGCGATTGGACAGCCTATCGGATATGTCTTGTATTATATGAATACTACACCTCGACTATATCCTCCTGTCGGCCAGCTTGTAGAAGCTAAGAATATTAACGGAGGTTATTCCTATATCTGTAGCCAAACGAAGATTATCATCTACAGATTTGAGGAATCAGCCCGCGTTCTACTCCACGAATTGCTGCATACTGCCTGCTTCGACAAGGATCTACCTGTTGAAGATCTGGAGGCATCTACAGAAGCCTGGACTGAACTTCTGATTGTTGCACTCTTGAGCAAAGGCTCTCATCGACGCTTTATGACACTGTGGAATAAGCAAACGAAGTGGATCGAAGTTCAAGTCGATACACTTAAGAGAGAATACGGTGTCAAGGATCGACGCGACTATTCCTGGCGGTACATAACAGGAAAATATGAACTTTTGATAGCAAAAGGATTTATCAAACCTGCCAAAAGCGTGTCAATGGCAAATGTAGAACGGTCGCTACGATTTGTATCGCCTGAACTGCTATGATACTGTAAAAATTGAGCTATAGAACTATGAATAAATCAACATAAAAAAGAATGGGCATTCGCGGCGTATGGACACTCTTTCGTACTTTATTTCGACGTCTTGATTCGCAAAATCCAGATGAAACGCCCTTGCGTATTGGAATCGATATGTTTAGTTTAGTCTACACACATCGATCTCAGCTACCTGAATTTATCAACCTGCTGCTTTCTTGGAGTGCAAAAGGTCATACTATTATTTGTGTCTGGGATGGAACTGCACCCGATGAAAAGAAGGAGATTATTGGGCAGCGGCGTCTAACACGGAATTCGGCTCTCGAAACAAAGAAGGAGCTCGAGACCTATCTGGAGACATATGGCCCTGAATTAACTGAACAAGATATTCGTCATCTGAAGAAGGCCATTGAATCACTGGAGTGGCAAGGGTGGCATCTTAGTGCTGCGCATAAGGCAGAAATCAAGCAACAGCTTGGCCCGTCCATCTCTCATATTCTTGCAAAAGGTGAAGCCGATGATATTCTAATCAATCTAGAACATACTAAGCAAATTGATGTTGTTCTGACGCTTGATTCAGACTTATTTGCGATGGGGTGCCCTAGGCTCTGGAGACTCTTGTCCATTCGGCGGCAGTGGGTGGTTGAAGAGATTTGCATTGAGGCAATCTGTGCCAACTGGGGTATTAGTCTGAGTACATTGCAGGATGCGTGTTTCTTGGCTGGATGGGATCGGTGTCATCTGAAGAATTTGGTGCCGATGTCTTTCGAGTCAGCAATTCATCGGATGAAACAGTATGGATCTGTTCATCATATTCTGGATAAGTTTTGTGGTGAGTTGATGGTTGAAGAGGAGAGTTTTAGCCGTCTGAAGATTCTAAAGGAGGATTCGAAGGCGCGATGGATTGAGCGACGGTGTAGTAAGATTTAGTTTATGCTGTAGCTTCGCTCAACCAAGGATATGCCTGTCTACATTCTTTCGACACTGTACTAATTCCAATGACAGAGTACATTGCTCCAATAACCCGATCAGATTGAGCATCTGCACTCGAGATAATCCGTTCAATCAGATTTAGATTCATCCTCCTCAGACTATTCAACTCTGTCTTGAATGACATCTTATGCGGCGGCATCTTGAATAAGCGAGACAATGGCTCATTATGTTTCGGTACAATTCTATCCTTTAGAGTGTAAGGTAGATCTGGGTTCATATTCCAAAGAGAATACAGATTTGTATAGAGGCGCTGGTGATCAGATACATTCAGATCTGAGAACCACTGAGTTGCAATGCGATAACCCAACATATCTAAGCGCAAGCAGACATCGAGCACTCTCAGATTCCAGCTCTGCTCAGCGCTCAGACCGCTAATTTCTTCAAAGTGTAGAGGCTTTTTTAACCTTCGTAGAAGAGCCACGCGTAAATGAAATTGCTCCAGACCTTCCTGGCTTACTAATTCTTTTGTATACGGATTTTCGAGTTTTCCATAGTGTTCATATTGATTGACAAGACTCCGTATATCAAATCCCCAATATCGGTCTGTTCCTTTGTCCTGAAGAACAATGAAATAGTCCCTGGGGACAGAAGAGAGAGGTTCAAAAGTCGCAAGTTCCCTATCATTTTTGCAGAGATCTCGAGCAAAGAAGAGAAGAGATCTCTGTTTACGTAATTTGCTGCCCTGGTAGCAACGCCACCACTTCTGAATCCTTTTAATCGCAATATCCATAGAACGCGTCACAAGCTGATTAGGCTTGGCAACAACAAACCGACGCGGTTTTTTCCAATGGCGGCAACAGAATTCATCTTTTGTTGCAGGATACGGGCAGCGTACTTGAGGGAACTTGCGACTCTTGACGTTAGCGCATTGCGCTTTGACTACACTTGGCATAGTGGCTCTCCTTCTGCTCCCTGGGCGGAAAGGTTCTTTAGGACGCCAAATGGCAACTAAGTCAAATTGATTCTCTAAGCCATCATTTTGCGACGACACTTCAAAAAAAAAAGTAGAGTGGTGCAAAAAAGGCCTCGAGGTACTAAAGCCTTTGAACCAAAATTGAATGTTCATGCTTGCTAAATGTGCGTATTCTTGCTATGAGTAATACCACGGCCCCCGGTATAATGTCTGCTCCTGCCCCCACCAAGTCTGTTTCCAAGAAGGTAACGAAGACTGTTGAAGCCGTTGTTGCCCCTGTTGTCGCTGCACCTGCACCGGTCGCTGCCAAGGCCACCAAGGCCAAGGCCGCCGCCCCTGCTGCCTCAACCCCTGCGGCGTCTCCTGCCCCTGCTAAGGCGGCCAAGACGGCCGCTGCGCCTGCCCCTGTCGCTGCTGCTCCGGTTGCCGCCCCTGCGGCCGGTGTCGCCGCGGCGGTCGATGGTGAGGCTGCCCCGGTTGTCTCCGTTCAGGATGACGTCAAGGCGATGCTTGTCCAGGCCAACACTGTCCGCGAGACGGTCGGTGCGCTCGTCGCTGAGCTCAAGCGCCTCGAGAAGCGTGTTGCCCGTCTCCAGAAGGAGGCTGACAAGCGCCGCCGTCGCTCAAAGAAGGTGCCTGTTGAGGGCGAGGAGGTCAAGCCGCGCAAGCCTTCCATCTTCGAGCTCCCTACCCCGCTCTCCGATGACCTCTGCGGCTTCCTCGGTGTGTCCAAGGGCTCCAAGGAGAGCCGCTCCAACGTCACGAAGGCCATCACGACCTACGTCAAGGAGCACAACCTCAAGAACAAGCACAACATCACGCCTGATGCCAAGCTCAAGGCGCTCCTCGGCGTGAAGGATGGTGAGACGCTCACCTACTTCAACCTCCAGCGCTACCTCAACCGCCACTACCTCAAGGCGCCGGTTGCGACTGCGTAAATTGCCTACGCTGTAAAAAACTAAAAACAAAAAGAAAAAAAGATCAATGCTTAAAACAAAACACAATAACTAAGAATAGCAAAAAACTAAAAAAACAAATTTTTTGTCCCGCCTGCAATAATAGTTGCAGACGGGTCGAATAGATCGCGAAGCTTGCTATAAGAGCCGCCTTGGATGATAATCCCAGACGGGTCGAATAGATCGCGAAGCTTGCTATAAGAGCCGCCTGCAACGATAGTTGCAGACGGGTCGAATAGCTCAGTTGGTTAGAGCGTGTGGCTGTTATATAACCTAGCTGTTATAGCAATTACCGCAAGGTCGTCGGTTCAACCCCGACTTTGACCGTATCTCTTTTTTATTCTTTCTCTGAAAGATTTAAAAAGCGCTACTTACGATGTCTCATATGTCTTGACTTGCGACGAATTGACTTACGTCTTTGTGTTCTACGACCACGTCCACTACGTCTACGACCTCCACGAATTACTTGCCCTTTAGCAAAATCAGAACGCTTGATCACTAGCTGTTCGTACAACGCTTCTAAATTGTCATCACCCACCTTATATACATCAGCTTCTGATGTAATACCTGCATCAGCCATTGCCTCTGCAAACTGTTCCTCCATATCAATAAGACTTTGCGGTTTGCTCATCTCTACTTTAGACTATAGATTACCCACTCGGATAAGGAAGTGTATTATTTGCGCAGCTGTCTGTACACCTATCCTTATTAGGAAAGAAGTGCGCATTCGGATCAGCGACCTTGCAGACGAGTGAAGGAGCCGGCGTCAAATTATTATATCCTGTAAGAATTGTGTTAACCGTCGAGCAATTCAGCAACGTGATGCCAGGGCTACCCGTCGTATAATCTTGAGAATTGCACGCATATCCTCCAGCAACCCGGAGTACTTGTTGTCCTTGCGTAACATTAGGCGCATTTGCATAACCTCTCGTCGGCTGGCTGTAGTAAGGATACAATCCATTATCTGACGGAACTGAATTACTATCATATGTAAACGTACCGAGTACAACCGGACTTGTGACAGCAGAACTACCCGCATACGCAGCCTTCAACTCTCTCTGGTAGGTTAATAAAGACGCATCAACTGTCTTATTTCTTCCAAGATATACAGTCGCAGCCTCTTGCTTTAACCGAATATACTGGTACTGATCCATTCTATCTGGTCTATTGAAATTGGGTTTGCCAAAGCCAAACCTAAAAGGCCGCGTCAAAAATTGAATGGCCCGCACCCCCCAAAAAAAAGTATAAACAAAATGAGTGTTCTTCCTGCCCAGTTTGACGCTTCTCTGCTTTCGTTTGGTGAGGTTAAGTCTCTCCAGAGTGGTGCTAAGTCCGTTGATGTGAAGTACGATGGTCGTCCTCTGATGATGCAGGTCGGCAGCCTCGATCTTCCCTACGGTCTCAATGAGGATGACAAGTTCGGCCCTGTCAAGTACAGTGTCAACGTGTCTCTTCGCGACTACGACTCGATCCCGAAGGTCAAGGCGATCTTCACGGCTCTCGAGTCAATGGATACTCGTGTGATGGGTGAGTGCGTAGAGAAGAACTGGCTCCGCAAGCCCGGTATGACTACGCAGATCCTCAAGCAGATGAAGCTGTACAAGCCGTCTGTCAAGTTCAGTGAGGACGAGAACGGAAACCGCAAGCCGTATCCTCCCACGGTAAAGGTCAACCTCCGCAAGAGCAAGGATGGCCAGTTCGAGACTGCCTTCTATGACACTGACAAGAAGCAGATCAACACGAAGGATATCCCACTCAAGGATATCATCCCGCGCAAGACTCAGGCAACGCTCCTGATCGAGTGCACGGGTGTGTGGATCAGCAGTGTCGGTTGCGGTCTCTCCTGGAAGGCCAAGCAGATGCGCATTGACAGCACGCCTGATCTGGGTCGTGGCTATGGCTTCATCGATGAGGATGGATCTGGTGCACCTGTTCAGCGTTCTGCGGCTCCTGCGGCTCGCTCTAACACTGCTGCACCTGTGTCCAAGTCATCTGGATTCGCCGCGGCGTTTGAGGATGACGAGGAGGAGCTCGATGAGTCAGAGGTACTTTCAAGCCAGGCTCCGCCTCCGCAGGCTCAGTCTGTTGTAGCTCCGCCTGCTGAGGACAATGCTGCAGTTCAGCTCCCCAAGAAGACGATTGTCAAGAAGAAGATCGTAAGTAAGGCGTAAATAAGTTGTTATGTTCTGACACATAAAGCGAAAGCAACAAAAGAAAAGAAAATAAAAGAGTCGGCCCAGTCAAAGCAACTTATCAAAGGATTCGCACAGCAAACAATTGAATTTTATCTCAATTGAATCCTGCACATATCTTACTAGAAACAGGTTTGTCCGAGCGTGTTTAGACGCAGACAAACAAACCCTACAGGTTTGTCCGAGTGGTTAAGGAGGCAGGCTTAAGATCTGCTGGAGCAATCCGCGTGGGTTCGAACCCCACAGCCTGTACTAGAGTTGATCATCTCTTCAAAATGATCATTCATCCGATATAGTCTAGCGGTTAGGATAGGGCTCTTTCACAGCCTTGACCCGGGTTCGACTCCCGGTATCGGAATCGAGTTTAGTACTTCTTTGCAAAAAGTACTTGGTGATCAACACGATCAAAGGATCCACACAGCAATAACGTGCTTGTTATAAGTAATTATTTGGATCCTGATACATAACACCTATAATTCAGTGGTAGAATGCAGCACTTCCAATGCTGATACGCGGGTCCGATTCCCGCTAGGTGTACTCATAGTTTGGTTCTTCTATTAAAAAAAGAACCTGGTGGAGGAGTTTCTACTATTATTACCGGTTTAGCTCAGTCGGTAGAGCGTGGGCCTTTTAAGCCCAATGTCGCGGGTTCGAGCCCCGCAATCGGTATCACCCAATCTTTTTTTACAAAAACTACCACCTAAAATTGAATGCTTTTTGTACAGTAGGTATTCGTGCCTGCTCCTGTAGCGCAGTGGATAACGCGTCCGCCTTCTAAAATTAGAAGTCAGAAATCAGCGGAAGATCGTGGGTTCAATCCCCACCAGGAGCTTCAGAGTTGGCAACCTCTTTAAAAATGCCCCAGAGTCAATCAGCATAAATGTCCGAGCGGTTAAGGAGACGGTCTCAAGATCCGTTGGTTTATTCCTCGCAGGTTCAAATCCTGCTTTACGCAACAAATCGCCTAACGGCAAACTTGCCTTCTTAGCTCAGTGGTAGAGCACCCGCTTTGTAAGCGGTAGGTCTTGGGTTCAATCCCCAAAGGAGGCATCCCTCTTCGGAGGACTTGGTCCTATAGTCTAGTGGTCAGGACAGGAGGCTTTGAACCTCTTAACCCAGGTTCGATCCCTGGTAGGACCTACACGACTGCATAGCAGTCAAAAACATTTTTTGTTATTATAAAATCTTACAGTATAAGATTCTACTATGACAAGCAAGCCTTGATAAAGAGAAGACCTATAATAACACCAAAACTAATACACCAACACGTCTGTTTTTCAAGCTCAGATTGCTCAAAGATTTCAAGGTATTTCATTGACTTGAATACCTTAGAATTATCCTCGGGTTCGCTAGAACTAGAGATCATTTGCTGTGTAAATTAAATTTACCACACAAATAATCAATTTTTTTATAGGCCATTGCCGCATCCGCACGAGCTCAGCCCATTAAAGCTGTAAGGGTTCCCTGAAGCATCCGCGTTGCACTTGCACTCTCCCTGTTGACGTTCGATAACAACCTCAAGACTCTGTCCCTGGCGACCAGGCTGCTCCTCTAGAACAGATCTACCAATGTTCACTAAGGCATTGTTTGCGGACTTCCACGCAAAAAGCACCTTCTGTCTGTTCTTCCGCGCGATCGTAGATGCATCATTGTTTGTTAGAGTCATTCTATACACAATCAAGAAAATTCAATTGCCAGGATAATTATATAAACACGCCTGACTCGGTAATGATCTACCTGCAAGATTTGCCTCGATCGGAAGCGGTGCACACGGTACTGCCGGCTGGTATCTCTGGAATTGCTGAAAACGTGCAGTAGCCTCTGGCAGTGTTGCACAGTTATTCACTAATTTATTATAAGTATAGACCGATTGCGTTGTCGCAACCTTTGGATACAGCGCAAACTGGGCCGGTGTCGGGATGATTGAACAGATTTGCGATTCTAAATACGTAGATGAGAGTTGTGCAGGTTGCGCGGGTTGCCCGGAAGTTGCCTTGCAGCATAAATTCGCCTGGGCTCGTGCAGCCTGGGAGGGTATACCGCAGTAGATTGTATTAGTAATAAGAGCATCTGTTCGACCAGATGATTGATTTGCACCTAATGATGCCATCTATCTAAGGTTATCGCTGAAGATTCATTTTAATAAAATGAATCCTAACGATAAGAAGGAATGCATGCTGTCCTCATCACACTCGCAGCCACAATCGCACTCTCATTTCTTGGCATACTCCTTTCGTGGTTATCCAAAGAAATAAAGAGTAAAAGCAAAGAAGGATTTACTGGAACACCAATACAAGAAAAATATAGAACTCTGAGATTAACGATTGCAAAACAGACTGCATCCTACTGCAAACTATCGAACGAAATGCAAGGTCGACTCAAAACAATTCTACAACAAACCAACAACCTATCTTCAGATGACGCAGATAAACAAGTAAAATCGACTCTCAAAACGGCTCTCAAAGGCAAAGAAGTTCTCCCCTGTTCGATCTATGACTTGCCCGAGTACAGATCTGATGCTGATAAAGAAGCTGCTGTTAATGCACTTCTAGAGATTCCGGATGATATTGCCAGCCGTATTTCTCTAGAAGTCAAACTATATACAGATACACTAAATACCCTGCAGGGAGCTATTGACGGAGGAATGAATCCACCCACAACAGCACCAAGTGCCGAAGATATGAAAAAGATTGAAGGATTTGAAGGAAAAACGTGTTCCACAAATGCTCTAAAAGTCAAGAAAGAGATGAAGCAAAAGAAAGAAAAAGAGGCGCTCGAGGCAGAAGCGGCTACGTGCTCAGATCCAAGCATAGAGGCTGAGGTTAGCCGTGTGTCAGCACTCTTCGAAAATCCTGAATTCAAGGCTATGATCGCATCTACAAACGCTGTTGCGAACAAGTTGGCACAGTATGATATCAATGAGAAGAAAATGAAGGATGGAACACTCTTTGCTTGGCAGCAGGGTGGATCTGATTCGGCAACCAAGAAGAATTACGTTTCGTATACCGGTGGCGATAATCGTATTGCAGCACTAACGTACTCGATGAGCTCGACGCGTGGATAACTTCTTTTTTCTATGCCTTCTTGTTCCACCACTTATAAATCCAATAGGCGAATAGGTTGCAGAAGAGCCAGTAGATGATCTTGAAGGGGCTGCTGTAGTAGCAGAAGCAGCACTCGCAGAACGAGACGAAGCAGCTGAACTCGCAACACTTGCCTTTTCAACCGCTTCATCTACTGCCTCCTCGATCGCAGAATCAACTGCACCTGTAAGCAATTCAACAAAATAGTTTCGAAGCTGCCCTATTTCATTCCGACGGCGTGAAAGTAGAACATCATTTCTTGCAATTGTTGCAGGAGTAACAGCATCCACGACTTCTTCAACGGATCGACGTACTTCTCCAGGAAGATAAAATAAAAACAATTCTAGAAACGATTTATTGGCCTCAGATGCCATCTATCTTCCAATTAGTTTTATCATTGCCCTCAAACGAACAATACTTTCCGTAAATGAATGAGAAATTGTAAAAAGAAGAGGCTTTGTTTCTTTTGGTTTATTTGTCTGATTCGTGATAGGGTGAATCTTAGCAGGCATATCTATTACTCGCGACTCTTTATCGTCCGTCGCTTAGCAGATCCCTGTTTCACGATCTTTCTTCTCGTCATACGAACACCACTACTAATCTTCTGCCGCTCAGCTTCAATACGCGCCGCCTTGGCTCTCAGCAATGAAGCAAAGCTCGTCTGATACCCAGTACATTCAATTGAGAACGCAGGAAACATCGACGTCGGATGTTGACGATACCGCTCCATAATCTTCGTGTACTCGCGAATCCAGCAAAGAAGTGCCTCCTTTGTCATCAGCAACGAGTCCTCGCGATAGTACAAGCTAATCAAAAATGTCAGCAATGTATCCATTGACGCAACACGGAGTTGTCTGTGTTTCGTGAGCGGTAGAATAACGTGTGAGTGGCACGCCTCCTGCTGGACAATCAAGCAGACTATGCTGTCGCCCTTGTACAAGGCAACCATCGGCGGCAAGTAATTCTGATAGCCCTGAATTGATACTTTGCGAACACGCATCACCTTCATAATCTGCTCAGCGTCGTGCTCGGCATCAGGGCTCAAGAAAACAACCGGAGCTGATCCTTTTAACAGAAAGTGAGTCCGGGACCCTGCAGATTTGCCTAGGCCACTCTGCTTGTAGATCTCGTGAATGTCAGCACCCATAAATACACGCCGATTCGTGATCATATACTTGACCAAAAAGGCTCTCGCTCTCGCTGACTGCTCGTCCTCAAAGATTGTTGCCTTACGCTTGACACAGTAAGGCAACGGCTTCGCCTTCTCCAGAAGCTGCAGACGCTCATAGACCTTGGTCCACCGCGCAACCTGACCGCGCGGCCTGCTGATTTCAAGGTACATCAACATTCGCAAGAAAATCGGATCCACGTAGTGAATGCCTTCATACACTTCGGATCGCTTGGCAATCGGTTCGTAAAACTCTGCAATCACTCCAGTGACATCCGCAATCGCAGCATAGTTTACATAGATCTTGGTTGTCCCTTCGTGAATACCAATGCGCTTGGCAATCTCCGTAAAGCCAGCCTTCTTCAGTTCATCAACAATCTCATCGGTATCAGCCTTCGCATCGGGCGTAAAGAAGTCATAGTCAGGTAAGCTCACATTCGGATCATAGAACTTGTCCTTCTCAGGCAAATGCGCGTTAATCGCCTGGCCACCATAACAGACGCGGCCGCGCCTTCGTAAGAACGTCTCCACAACGTGAATGGCCTTCTGCAGTGCCGGGTTTTGTGCTGTTTCCAGATCAAGTCGTTCCTGAGCTTGATCTACAATCTTTTCAAGATCTTCAATAATTTTATCTCCTGACATCTGCCAAGCACTCTACTAACCGATAGAAACAAGACCACCATTTGAATTGGTTGCGGCGGACGGCTTCTTAGGAACTGCAGGAGTTGGAATTGTATATCCTGGAATTGGATTCGCAAATCCATAGCGTGTTGAGTTTATCACCAATGCAACAATCGCGACCAGTAGTATAACAAAAAGTACTTCGCTATACTTCATTCTCTTTACTATTATGCTATATTCTTAAAAGACCAACCTGCTTGATACCAATAAGCCAAAGGATCTTTTTTAGAAGTTGTTGCATCCATCGATAAATCTGATACTTTTAGAGGAGACTTGGCTATAGTATTTTTTCTAGATTCCTCAAGTGCGGCTATGTGATCTGGGCTCGCCGCATTTGAGAGAACATCAATCGGAATGCACTGAACACCTAGCGTATTAAGAAGAATCTCTAAATCTGAAGATTTGTACTGATACTCAGGTTCGCGGATAGCAAGTGTAAACTTAGAACGAGCTGTTTCAGCAAAAGCCACCTGTTGAACCGCTGTCATTTGGAGAATCTCTTTCGCATCTGCAACCTGCACATATCCCTGCGGAGTCGTTGCAGCTGGTGTGATACCACCAATCGAAGCTCCTGTTCCAGTTGTGTGCTGGTATATACGTGCATTGTTCCAGTAGTTCAGATTTGACTGGCCTGTTCCTGTTAGAGTTGTCGTGTTGTAATTAATCATAACAATACACTTCTTTGTAAAACTTGAGATCGGCATTGTAAAGATTTTATCTTCATTTTGAAGACCATATGCATTCCCTGCATCAGTTGTCTTTAAGAAATAGGAATCCAAAGGTTGTAATGCGTTTGCAAGATTTGTAAAAAAGGTGGTCTGTTGCTTGGGTCCCTTCGGAATTCTGCGCAAATAGATAAAAATGCAAACAGGATCATTATTATTTTTAAATGCATTGCTTGCTATCGCTGTCATTCCATCCTTTACAGATCCGCTCATTAATGAGCGCTTATATCCCTGTTCATCTCTGTAGAGCAGGACAGGAGCACACGGTGCAGCTTCAAGATAATCAATATCAAAAAAGAATCCACGTGCACCGAGGTTGAGTGTTTTTGTTATTCCGTAATTCATATCAAACACGCCATTTTTGATTCCGTTAGCGCCCCCAAGATATCCGCAAAGACGAACTGTCAACGGACGCCAATTGACAAGCGGTGTATTATTTTGAGGAATCAAAGACCACGGAACAATTCCGCTTAAATTCGCAATAACAGATGTTTCAACCATTGGTAAACGATCAATTGCTGAACTCAGATCTTGCCGTCTAATCGATATCAACGTTGCTACTTTTTTTGGATCTTCAGTATACGTCGAATTGGTCTGATAGAACCAGAACGCCAGTCCAGCATAGGTGAGCATTAATAGTACGAGTATGGTATACACTGCGTATTTCCAAAACTCCTGGCTCTTTAAAAAACTAACTTCAATTGTTGGCATTGAAGGCATTTTGATTGAAGGTATATGTAATGCTTGCATTGTCGCTACGACTCTATCTTTATCGGCTGATTTTCTATAGCGATACCCAATCGCTCTTTCGCAGAATACGACAACCGGGAAGCTTCTTCGCTTTCTCAATCTTTGTTGACGTATAAGTCTCAGGATCCTCCTTATCGTTTATCAAAACCGCCTTCGTATCAGCCTTGACCGTATCCGACACCTTGTATCCCTTGATGATGAGATTCTCTTCAAGCTTTGCATCACGAAAGCCGCTGAACACGACTGAGCCGATAATAGGAATTTGTGTAAGAGTCTGCACTTGAGCAACCGTTTGCAACTTCGTTTGTAACTTCGTTTGCGGATACGGCAAGAAGTTCCACTCCGTCTTCCTGAACGTCTCATAGGCTGCCCAGATCGTCCTAAATTCATTCAGCGAATCTGCCGACCAACCCTTGACTCCCGTAAAAGTCTCCGGCTTGGCCCAAAGAGTGGTATCGGGCTGAATGGCCGCCAGACCCTCCAGCTTCGTTGAACCAATACCACCACGACCAATCGGGCTCGCCAGAAACAACTGCATCTCAGTCTTATTCAACCAGCCATCCTTCTGAACAAGCGCATAGAAGTGGACTCCCTTCGTCGGACCCAGCAACTTCTTCAGATCTGCCTCAGATACCTTTCGAATTTCTGGAACTGATGTGAAACCCGCATCCACCAGAGCCTTCATCTGAGACGGCCCCACGTTCTCCCAGTCCAACTTTGTTGCCATCTTAAGAAGCTGTGCAGCCTGCGTTGCCTTATCAGCAATCTTTTGCTTGATGTTCACTGCAGTCTCAGCAGGTCCATCCCACTCGTACAGATCTGCCGGCGGAAAGATCTGAGAGGGCGCAAGACTGCAAGGAGTCTGAACAGAATCCAGAACCGGGATTACATCTCCACCCTTCCGGATTACAACCATCGCATCCGGACCCACCTTCCAATCGAGAATACGCCGAGCGTGAGTGCCCGTAACAAAGGTGATCGTACTACCACCCAGAGCAACCGGCAATATCTCAACCCGAGGGACAAGACGTCCATTCGCACTTGCATTCCACTCTACTCGAATCACCTTTGTAAGTTTCGTTTCTCCCCGTGGAGGCTTCCACGCAACACACTCCGTCGGATTTCCCTTGATCACAGCCTTTGTGGGCGGCTGCTTGGTCCGAATAACGATTCCGTCCATATCATACTCCGACGCAGCCAGACGAGACTCGAGGATCGTTGACAGATCTGCAGCACTCGGCAGAGCGCCTGCGACGATCTGAAACCACGGGAGGTACAGACTCCAGTTCTGAAGCCAGGCCATCTGCTGCGGCGCGGTAAGTCCCGGCATTCCAATCAACTCGTAGGCCACGAAGCGAACATTGGCTGCCTCCTTCGGATCAGGAACATCGTGGTGAAAGATTCCATTCGTGATCGATCGGCCAAGACGCCCAGGAGGAATCTTAGACTTTGGAAGAATCAACTCTCCCCGAATCCAGACATCCTCCGGAATATCCTCGGTCGTTGGCTTCTGAGTTGTGAAGAGCTGGAGATACGACAAATAATTGCTGACGTCCACTCCAACAATTCCATTTCCACGGAGATAGAGCTTTCCCTTTGAAGGACTCCAGAGGCCGGAGATTCCATCCAGCTTCTCACTCAGAATGAATCCCAGCTGGCCTGTTGCGGGCTGTCTCTTGATAAACTTTGCCAGATCCTCCTGAACCTTTGCCTTGTCCAGAGAGGCCATACGGTGCGGGAGCTTTGTTGCCTTGCCAGTCTGATTTGTCTCAGCACCGACCTGAAAGAGAAGTGGATGATTGGGATCAACGCGAGCCAGCATCTCAATGCCCTCATCATACTCATCATCCGTCATCAGAAGCGTGGATCCATTACGGTATGCTTCATTTGCAGCAATCAACTTCTGAACAAGAGCCTGCATCTTATTCGTATACGGGGTATACAAGTAAGTAGCAGTTGAAGTACTTCAATTTTTGTTAGTATCTTATCTATCGTATTCATCTATCGATGAAGGCCATTACCTTCTCGTTTATCTATCGATAAACGCCATAACCATCTCATCCATCAACCTCATCTGATCTTCTGTACTACTAGGCTTCCCAGCTAACGCCACCTTCTTTCGTTTAGTAGCCCCCACAATATCTTTCGGAACAATCGGTTGAACTTGCGGTTTGCTCAATACCTCCTGGAAAAACCTCACAGACTGCTGCACTGCTCGACTGATAACGGTCGGATCCTTAACAAGAGGTTGCGCAGCTGGAACTTTCCATCTCGGCACCTCGGCCAGAGCTAATATCATTATAGCCAAGCACTCCTGGCGTTGTCGCATACCCAGACGTGCTTGTTTCCCCTTCCACAGATCGAGCAGCGCCTGAAACTCCTCGTGCATCCGAATCAGACCCCGGCGCGCCAAATCTTTGTAGGCCTCCGCACAAATCGCCGCAACGAAATATCCAATCTCCGCCTTATCAATCTTTCCAGATCCCGGTTGTCCTCGCCGATTCGTTGTCATTGTAATTCCATTGTTCAGTTTCCGCAGACGCTTATCTTCATCCAAAACCCACCTCAACCAGAATAACGCTCTCTCCACATTGGCTTCTTCGCACGCCGTCAAAATCTGGTTCCCTACAAATCTCAAGATCGGCTGATCGTGTTGAGGCGCCCAGACTTTCCGAACCGGCTCAGTTTCTTTCGGAGCCGAGACACTCTGAATCCAGATCGAATCGTGCGTCTCCACCGGAACCTTTGGCCAAACGAGTTTACTCTGTCTCGGAAGAGTTTGCAAAATGAGAACCACTTCCGCCGCCCGTTGCTGGAATTCCGGATCCTTGTATAACTCCTCCAGATCCAACTTTCTCGATCGCTCCTCCAAATCCAGAGTCCGTTGTTGGAGATAAACAAAGACCCGGAGACTTGTCAAATGGATATTCTGGAAAATGAACGTCCAGCAAAGTCGTATCCATATCTCAAACCCACCGCTACAGAGTAAGTCAGCACTGTAGTGAAGGGCTTTTCCTGTTGCTGCAGCACCAGTTTGGGATAAGACCTCTTGTAGTGCCTTGACACACTCCTTTGCCTCGTATCCAAACCGGGTTCGTACAATTGGTTTTTCTGGTTGTTGACCTACAGACAGCGTAGCCATTACCGTTAAGATGCATTTTTATAGGTGTCGGAAGACGTGAAGCTCTGAAGTCGGTGTCCACGTCATCGGCATTCGTTGAACTGAAACGTGCTCAAACGCAGGAACTGGAGCTGACGGCGCCTTCGAGCAAAAGAGAAAGGATCCCTTCGGCATTTCCGTATTCAATTTATTGAACAAGGCTGAAGAGGTCTGATCGTCAATACAGAGATTGCTGAAGAATACGACCCGGGCATCCTTGTACTTGAGAGAAGGATTCAGGAACGATGTCTCAAGAAGTTTGACTTTAGCGCCTGCGGTCGGTATCGATTGCTTAAGTTTAGCGAGAGCTTGCTGGGCCAGAGCGATGCGTTCGGGCAGAATCTCAATACCGACTGCCTGGTCGAAGGGGCCAGCCAGAGCAGCGTAGAGAACTGCACGTCCGCGTCCACAGCCGAGATCATAGAACTTGCCGTTGCCGGAGGGCCACTGTTGTGTATTGGCCTGTTCAATGATATATTTGAGTGTAGGCCACTCAATTTCGCCGTACGTCAGATTATGATCTCCGTTCGCCTTGGTCGCTGGCAAATCATTAAAGACCGGCTGGAGAATCGCTGTTGCAGCGTCTGTATTGAGTTTTACGATACCTCCGCCTGTCAATGTACGACGGCGTGTTATGACTTTTGATCGGAGTGCGACTCTGCGTGTTTTTGCTTTGTTTGATGTGTCCATAGTACTGATTACTTATACTTGGGTCCAAGTACCTTTTTACCCTTGTTTTTCCGTGAGGTTCTGGGAATAAGTCCCTTGGCCTTGAGAGAAGCAGTCATTGTGAAGCCGATCGACTTGCCTCGCTTGTAGAGTTTCAGATACTTGCGATTCTTGGCTGTTGCTCTATAGCCACCCGTCGGTGGTGAGCCACCCTTGAACCACGACCTGCACGGGCAACCTCCTCCTGTCTGACCACCACCTCCTGTCTGAGGTGAGCCTCCCATCTGAGGAGGCGGAGGCAGAGAACACGCACTACAATCGCCTCCCGTCTGAGGTGAGCCTCCCGTCTGAGGTGAGCCTCCCGTCTGCCTCTTGTTTTTCCGTGTGAAGGCCAATGACATCTAGCAAAAACAGAGGTTTAAAACTGCCTAACTGGTAGATGAGGACAAGGAAGCTATGGCCCAAAAAGTATTACAAGGGTCTCTCCAATAAAAAGAAGACACAGCGAAAGAAGGAGATTCTCAAATTCGGCGCACTCGACTCAAAGGACCCTAAGGCCTATGTGGGATTCAAGACAGATCGCGGTGTAAAAACACGTAAATCTGGATATACTGAGCAGTGGAATCGTCTTTTTCCAGATGCAAAGTCAATTAAAGAGCGAGCCGAAGCAACGGGTGTACCGCAAGATCTTCTGCAAGAATCCTATGACCGTGGTCTAGCAGCGTGGCGTACTGGTCATCGTCCTGGTGCAACTCAGCAGCAATGGGGCTACGCTCGTGTTTCATCTTTGTTGGTCTGCGGTAAAACTCACTATGGTCCCGACGCGGACCTTGTGCGAAAAGCCAAGACGAGATCTGCCAGAGCACGAAAATGGTTTAGCCGTTGTAAGTAGATAGAATGCAACAAACAGTGACGGTGGCAAATCTTGCTCGGCAGGCTGCTGAGCAGCAAGATTTGATGCGCTCACTTGCACGAATGCCTGGTGCTATGAACGTTGGTGGTCGTGGATATCAGCAATATTTAGCACGCTATTTTGCAAATGCGGGTCGCGGCACAGGGCCTGGTATGTATAACTGGGCATCTGCTGGACCTGGACATGTTCTTGGGCGTGCTGGCAATGCTGCCGCTGCTGCAGGTGCTGGCGCTGGTGCTGCACTTAATGTTCCCGCTCACGTTTTACAAATGGCTCCTTTTCAAGCATACTACGCTCCACCATTAACAGCTGAAGAATATGCAGAATTTGAACGCCAAGGTATTCCGCTTCCTCTTCCAACACGATATTTACAAGAACAGGGAATTATTCGGAGACCCGGTGAATCATTGCCACCCTCTTCTATTTTACAGCGTAGTCTAGGAGCTCTTGCATTAGGAGGACTTCTTACAGCTAATCCTGCTGCTGCAGTGGCTGGTACAGGTGGTTTAATTGTTCATGGTGCATTTCAGCCACCTCCTCTTGGTCCTTCACTATTAAGAATACCAGCAGCAACAAGAAGAGCAAGTTTTTCTAATCGTGCTGCAGTGCGTCCTTTTCATAATCGGGACCCAACATATGCTGTCAGTGCTGGATATGGTACAAATAGTACTGCACCCACACTTCCTGTACGCAACAATAAATATCCATCAAGGCCATCATCGCGTACAGCAGGTAAAAAGACTGCAACTCTCGGATATCCTGCTGAATTGGAATACAATAATGCCAGGAGAGAAGGCCCATCTGGAGCAATGAGATATCCGCGGCCAAATGGTAGAGGCACTGCAAATAATAATAGAACAAATCGAAATCATAGACGAAATCACGCACAAGATCCTTGGGTTCGGGACCCGCGAGCTGCTGAAGAAATTGCGAGACGACGAGCGGCGGGAGTTGAGATCAACGAAAAAATTGATGCTGCTACGAATGCTATGCTAGCAGAACGGATCGCTAATGAAGCCGAAGCTCCTGCTGCTGCCGCTGCCGCTGCCCCTGCTGCTGCTCCTGCTGCTCCTGCTGCTCCTGCCCCTGCTTCATTTTTTGATATGAGTCGTTTTTTTAGATTTGGAGGAACACGCCGCTTGAAGAAAGCTAAGAAGGCCAAGTCAAGAAAGAGTCGCAAGTAAATTTCACACGCAAAAGTAATGGGTCTCTTGGACATCCTTTTTTTTCAGCCCCAATCGCATCTACCCATAACAAAGCCAGCAAATGCAAAACCAGGAAATCAAGGCCAAGCGACCTGGGCATCTCAACAAGCGATAACACCAGTACAAGGCCATTGGGTTAATGATATTAAAACAGGAACACGCTGGGTAACTGCACCTATCACGGCAGATAAAAGTAAAGTTATGCAAACATTTACCGTTCCCGGTCTTGGTCTGTCAGGTGAGGTTCTCGGCCCCTTTCCGAAAACGTTTACGAGAACAATGTTCGGACAAAATCTCTTTACAGAGCCCGAAAGTGTTAATGGTATTCCTGTACTCTGTCAATGTCGTAATATATGGCAATATGTCCGTTCTCCAGGAACAAAAGGGCGTATTCTAAATGCGGAATGGGCGATTCTTTTTGCGAAAACGCCTCCTGCCTGCTGGGAAGATTCGACAGGCTATGACTTTTCCAAAGGTCAAGGCGACTATGCGGGTGGAATGACCTTTACTGTCACTGTTCGGCATCCCGAATTTTACAGATGGATGCTAAGTGAAAATGGAGGAATCGGAATGGCGACGACGTTAGCCAAGGATGCAGGAATGATTAAACTCCTGGGTTTCTCTGGTGATACCATTCTAGGTGCAGTCGCTGCTGCGGATATTTATAAGAAGGCAAAAACTCCAGGAGGCTTTGCTGCTTTGGCAAAAGGATATGGCCCTGCTACTTTACCGCAAGCTGCAGCACCTGCTCCTGTTGCAGCAAAAGGCGGAAAACGTAAGTATAAGAAAACCCAGAAGAAAAGGAGAGCTAAGAAAAAGATGACACGCAAAAATTGATGAGCCGTTTAGGTAGTCAACAAGCACAACTACACTCCGTTGAACGAATGAATCTATTCATTCTTTCTACAGATCCCGTACAAGCCGCGCAAGCCCACTGCGACAAGCACGTCATCAAGATGATTCTTGAGACGTGTCAGATGTTGTATACTGCTCACTGGACGGCAGCCTATCCTGATCTGCTAACGAAGACCAAGAAGCAACTCGGACCTTTGGCTTTGCCAACAAGTCTACAGACGAGCCCAAAAAAGATCAATTCAGAAGGCCGTGGATATAAGTATGCGCATCTCAAGCACCCCTGCACAATCTGGATTCGCGCATCTCTCGAAAACTACCACTTTGCCTGTGATCTCGGTCTCGCACTCGGCGATGAGTACACGTATCGGTGGCAGAAGCCTAAGCCACACGCCTGCGTAGAGCACGTCAAGTGGCTCAAGGCGAATCCTCCTGCCCTAGCTGTTATAGGCCAAACCCCTTTCGCAATCGCAATGGATGACAAGTATAAGACTAGTAGCGATCCCATAGAATGTTATCGCAACTATTATTTAACGGCCAAGAAGGACAAAGGCCTTCTTGTCTATACTCGGCGTCCTGAACCCGACTTTATAACTCCTTCAGCTCCTCCTCCAGCTTTCCAATGAACTCCTTCGTCACCTTCTCCCACGTGTAGCCCAGAACGGTCTCCTTCGCCTTGGCACCGTGACGCTTTCGCTTGTCGCTATCATTGACATACTCCTCGAGAGCCATACAGATATCGTGCGGGTCGCAGCGACGTGAAACACCTCCAACCGGTGAGTATACACCTGGCAAGTACATCTTGTACTTCGGCTTGACAACTACACTATTTTCCATTGTGCAGAACTCCTTGAATCCTCCCACATCAGGAACCACCTGCGGAATGCCAACACCCATCTGCTCAAAATTGCACAGACCCCACCCTTCTCCTTCCGCCGTGCTGATTCCAACATCAGCGATGTTATACAGAATGTTGATATCCTCATCTTTAAAGGCCATATCCTGATTGCTGATCATTAGACGATTGCCAAACTGCTCAATCGGCACTCCGCGATCCTGCAGTTCATTGATAAAGAGTTCAAACAGCCACCAACCACCCTTTTCACCCTTGTCTGAGATTGACAATAGAATGATCGGCTTTGTGGGGTACTTGACGACAAGCTCGACGAATGCCATAATGAGAACATCAAGACACTTACGCGGCTGATTACGATTCAGATTCATAATGACGAAGGCATCCTCAGGCATCTTGAGCGACTTGCGGGCGAGGTCGCGCGGCACAGGAAAGAATAGCTTTGGATCAAACCCGTGGCCGATAACGGAGAGAGGCCGTGTCACACCCTGATCACGTAAACGCTTCTTCCAATAATCCGTGAAGGCAAACACGCGATCTGCATCACGATTCAGAATATCAATCATTCCCTGCAGCTGGCGGTCATAGACCTGGTCGCAGTAGATCCAGATCTTGAAGTTGCGAACTAGACCCGACTTACGAATCTCCTCCAGAAAACGCGATACAACTGACATATCATTGTAAATCATCACAACGTGCGGCTTCTTGGAGCGGATTACCTCAATAAGGTTTCCATATCCGAATCCCTGCTGAGGAGGATTTTCCATTGCTGCTGCATCGAGAACAGTAACATTTGATGGGTAGGGACGGAAATTCGGGGGTATCTGCGGATGCTTCTGAAATCCGAAATGGGTCAGCTCAAGCCAAGGTAGCGCGGCGAGTTGCTTGATGATCTCATAAGAGACCTTGCTATAACCGGTGAACTGGTGAGCGTGCGTGCTGACCTGGAGAAAGCGGAGCTTCTTGTTATTGGAAGGCTGTGCAATCGAGATGGGTGCTGAGCCTGTCAGTGGGGTTGTCTGAAAGCTGAAGGAAGGGTTGAATGGAGGATCTGGCATAGGAGTTCCTGCAACAGGTGCAGCAACGGATGCAGTTGCAGGTACTGCGGCAGCAGCACCAGTTGCTCCAGTAGCATTAGCAGACGCTAAAGTCTGATCGATTGATCTCAAATACGATGGAAGGGAATTCATCACTGAACATATAGTTTGCGAATCGGTTTTAGATAGGACTGTGTCCTATCGCAAAGACGGATGTCTTTTTAGATAGGACTGTGTCCTATCGCAAAGATGCATCCTACATATTATAAAGATCAATAGAAGTAACCTTTAATTCATTCTTTTTAAAGATTCCAACATAATATTGCTCTTGCATAGTTTCATCTATAAAAAATCTTCCAATTGTTTCATAAACAAATGACCACCCAGATTCTTCTTTCATAAAGGGTCCTCGTAAAAGTTCAGGTGTCAATTTGTGTAGATGTCCTTCATATGGATCAAGATTAATCCATTCAAAGATTCGTATCATAGAGGCTACTTTCATCGCATTCTCAAGAATCTGAGTCGGATTCAGAACGTGCTGTAAGCAATTATAAATCCACGCTTCATCAAACGTTCCATCAGCCTCACTCAAATCCTCACCTTTCTTATATAATCTACGAATTCCATTCTTTTCATATTCCTTTTCTAAATCACCATAATGACACGGATCAAGTGCAGTCCCAGTACCCACTTTAATACGCTGTAAAAGAGAAAGTGGACCGCATCCAATATCAAGTACAGACTTTCCAGGAAGACCCTGATCTACCATCATAAAACGAGCTTCAATGTTATTTTTGCGAATCTCATCTGGATAGTTTCCTGTATAGACTACCCACCAATTGCGCTCGTACTTTTGCGCTTCTGCCCAATCACTCTCTAGCTTTGATTTTTCAAATAAATTGATTGTAGAAGGATCTTTTAGTAAATTCAGCAGTTCATCCTGTGTAAGAGTTTCATCCATCGTATACTTACTAGATCTAAATCTTTAGTTTTAAGTATTATAGATAAATGTATCTTGTTATTCCAACAATCAAGGGATATGAAGTCGCACTCGAGATGCTTCAGAAATCGATTCCATCTGCCTGGAGATCTAAGATCGTCTATGTCTATCAAAAGGAATCTGAAGATTCAATCAAGCAAGAAGATGACGGTTGCATAACGGTTCGGCTCAAGCGGAATATCTATGAGTACGCAAACTGGATTGCAGCTCAGATGGTACTTGACCACGAACTAGCTAAACCTGAAGAATGGTTTCTTTTTTTGCACGACACTTGCAAGTTTGGCCCGCGATCTCAAGATCTGATTGAAAAGCTTCTCGCGAAACTCAATGTGTCGACTACAAATCTGATGTGGATGTCTCTTAATGGTCAGGCAAATATCTGTTTGATTCGGCAGCCGATGATCGCGTACGGATATGAAGTCTATAAAAATGTTATGAAAATGACAAAAGAGGAAGCTGTACAATATGAGTGGAAGTGGTTGACACAGCCGAGTCCACTCTGTCCTAAGTTGTGGCCCAATGGTCAGACTGCTGTCCCTGAAGTCTGCCAATTAATGGGCGACCGACCGATCTATGGGCCAAATCTGAGATCTGTAGGATATTTTTACGCGATCGACCTGGAGAAGTATTACTATGAGATGCGAGAGGGGAGGCCGCATATTGAGGCGCCTTGATTTACATCAAGGCACCAAAGGAGGCGCCTTGATTTACATCAAGGCACCAAAGGAGGCGCCTTGATTTACATCAAGGCACCAAAGGAGGCACCTTGATTTACATCAAGGCACCCGGCAAAAAGATGAAGAGTAAGTAGAATGAATGTTAATAATAATGTAGACAAATATTTAATTCCTGAACTGCAAGCTAAATATATTGCTACAAAGGCAGCTGCTGATGCAGAGGCTGCAAGAAAAGCAGAGGCTGCGGCAAAAGCGGCGGCTGCTGCAGAGGAGGCAAGGGAAAAAGAGGAACGCGAGAAAGAATTAAAGGCGCTAATGGATATTGGAGAAATATATGAAGGCAGCAACAATAATAGCAACATTAATAGTGTAAATAATAACAATAATAACAACAATAATAACAACAATAACAGCAATAACAATAATATGAGAGGCGGTCGTAGCTGTCGCAGCCGAAAGAACCGCAGCTGTCGCAGCTGTCGCAGCCGAAAGAACCGCAGCTGTCGTAATAACCGCAACCGTAAGAATCGCAGCAACAAGAATCGTAAGTAAATGCCATTTGAGACCCTAAAGCCACACAACATACAACAACAAATGACCTATGATGTCCTTGTTGTTGGATGCGGTCTATCAGGAGTGACAATTGCCGAGCAATTTGCAAGTCGGCTCAATAAAAAAGTCCTCATTATCGACAAACGAAAGCATATCGGCGGCAACGTCTATGATTACGTCGATAAAGAGACTGGAATTTTGATGAATGAATACGGTGCCCACGTATTCCATACAAACTCCGAGCGTGTCTGGACTTATGTATCTCAGTTCTCAAAATGGGAGCGCTGGGATCACGAGATTATGGGCCTCGTTGACGGACGATTTATTCATATTCCAGTCAATATAACAACAGTCAATACTCTGTGCGGCCAGAATATCAAGACACCCGAAGAAATGAAAGCCTGGCTCAAAGAAAATCAGCAAGTCTTTTACTGCACCGATGATTCCGAAAAAGTTGCACTAAGTCGTGTAGGGTCTGAATTATATGAAAAGATTTTCAAGAACTATACATTCAAGCAGTGGGCCAAGTGGCCCGCACAGCTTGACCCCACTGTACTTTCTCGTATTCCTGTACGAGAGAGCTTTGACTGCCGCTACTTTGATGACAAGTACCAGGCTCTGCCTTCAAAAGGCTATACTGAATTCGTAAAGAAAATGATTGATCACCCGAACATAACTGTAAAACTCAATACTGATTACTTTGAGTACGTTGATCAGCCACTCGAATCCTTTCAAACCGTCATCTTTACTGGGCCGATTGACCGATTTTACGCCAGCAAGGGTCTACAACCTCTAGAGTATCGCAGCATTGAGTTTACAAAAGAGATTCATAAGAATGTTCCATTGTACCAGCCGTGTTCAATCATTAATTATCCTGGAATGGAAGTTCCGTATACGCGAATTGTCGAATACAAGCACTTTCTCAATCAACAATCTAAAGATACAGTTATCGTCAAGGAGATCACAACTGATAAGGGTGAACCCTATTATCCTGTTCCCACGTTTCAAAATCAGGAACTCTACGAAAAATACAGAAAGTTTGCTCTAGAAGAGAAATCTGTCCATTTTTTGGGTCGTTTAGCCAATTATCGCTATTTTAATATGGATGCGGCGATTCTGAATGCACTCGAATATTTCGACAAACATTTTGCTCAATAATCACGTGTCTTTTCTAATGCAACACCGTCCGCACTTACCTTGACCGGTTCAAACTTACTGCGTTTCATCGAATTGACACGCAGTACGACACTTGCAGAAGGATTAATCGTGGTTGTGTGATGAGAGTCTATTGAATTGGGATCCTTGAGGGTTATCTTTATCTTTGACTTCTTATTGTATTTATCTGGATTGAGTTCCGCGTGTACAAGACGAAGACGAATAGCGATTCCGATTGCGGCAACGATGACTAGTGCACCACCAATCGCGGCACCTACGACGTGTCCAGTGTCAAAGGACCCAGAGGGTGCGCTAGCGCCAGTGCCAGCAGCAAGAGCACCGATCGGCAACACAGAATGCGTGGGAGACGGCGAATCGGTCGGCCCTGGTGTCTCTGTAGGTGTCACGGATGGTGAAGCACCAATACGAAGTGTCGGTGTCGCTGTCGGTGTCTCAGTTGGTGTCGGTGAAGGTGTTATGGAAGAGGTAGGGCTCGGTGAATAACTGATTGACGGCGTGCGACTCGGTGTGCGTGTAGAGGTCGGTGAATTTGATGCTGTTGCACCTGGACTGAGCGTAGGTGTCGGTGTGTCTGTGATCGTCGGTGTACCTGTAGGTGTTGCAGATGGCGTTGGTGTTCCTGTTGAACTCGGTGTAGGAGTATGTGTCGATGTCGGTGTCGGTGTAGGAGTGGACGAAGCAGAAGGCGCATTCACTTGCGCTGCGTGGCCATTTAGCAGAATCTGAATGGCATATCCGTCGCCTGCAAGATCTGTTGTCCAAGGGCTTGAGCCACACGGTTGAGCAGTAGGTCCGTACTGGCCTATGGAAGCATAGGGTAGACCAGGCCGACCATACGGAATCTGAAAGACACAGTGTGTGGGAGTCCCAATTGTTCCAGAAGGGCTTGATGCCCACGTGAAAGGCAGGATCGTGATGGTATAGTTATCACCCGCAACGACCGACCAGCTAGAAGGAGTTGCATTGAACTTGACAAACTCATCCGTACCAGGAACAGCCGCTACAAGATCTGTAAAGGTCGTCAGGAGAGACGAGCCTACAGCAACACCACCAGGAAAGGTGGAGAGCACGAAGCTGATACCGCACGTCTCAGGAGCGGCCTGGGAATAGACTCCCATCTTGAGCATATCTACGAGGCCTGTATTCTGCGCTTGAAACTTTAGTGTAGCGCGATGGCAACGATTCTCTTGCGTAGTATTCACGTAGCCCATTGTATAATTTCCTACAATGGGAAAGAGAGTGGAATCTATAAAACGAAGAGGAGGTATCACAGGTGAAGGAGCAGGTGAACGGGAAGCAGGTGAACGGGAAGCGGCAGGTGATGCTGATATAGGAGGTTGAGGACTAGGACCTCCTGAAGGGGGAGCTACTGACGGACTCTGTGCTAAAGCGCCAATCATTATAAGAGCACCAAATACTAGAGAGAGCATTGTATCTATCTAGTATTTAGATTAAATCCATTTTCAATTTTCTAATAAATATAAGCAGCATCTCCATCTGGACTGCCTCCAGGACCATTTGCACCTTTGTAAAACATAAACAGATATGTATGTGCAGTTCCATTTGAATTAGAGGTTGATTGCATAGTAAAGGCCGGCGGAAAAGGTTGACCTGAACCTACTCCGTTAACTGGTAGACGATAAGCACCATCAGTAACGTATACACTAATAGTATTACGACTCTGACTAAAATACTTTACAAGAAATGCCTTATTCGATGCTTGAGTTGTTGCAACAAAGTAAAATTCGGTAGGAGGAGACACTTGGGATGAATTTAAAATAACCAATGTTAATCCATCTGTCATTGTAGCTACGTTGAACGTTGTATTGTATCTAAATCCTCCAGAACCATCAGGAATAAGAGCAGACATATCTTGTGTAGAAATACTATTATAATTAAATACAGCTATACCTGATGCACCTGTTGGGCCAATAAGTCCTGTTGCACCAGTCGGACCACCTGAAGGCCCTGTCACTCCTGTCACACCCGTTAATCCCGTTGCTCCTACTAGTCCTGTTACTCCTATAAGACCTGTTGCACCTGTTATACCCTGTATACCAGTTGCTCCTGCTGTCCCCGTAGGTCCTGTTGAACCCTGAGGACCTTGAATTCCTGTTACTCCTAATAATCCAGTTGCGCCCTGTATACCAGTTGCTCCTGATAACCCAGTCGGACCAGTCTGTCCGGTTGTACCCTGTAGACCAGTACTTCCAAGATTACCTTGACTTCCCGTAGCACCTGTAAGACCCGAAGGTCCTGTCTGTCCAATGGATCCCTGAGTACCAGTTGCACCCTGAAGACCCGTTGCACCCTGAAATCCTGTAGATCCAGTGGGTCCAGAAGGCCCAATTGTTCCCTGAATGCCCTGGACACCCTGGACTCCAGTCACTCCAACCAGACCTTGTGGTCCTACAACACCCTGAGCACCAGAGACACCCTGAATTCCCTGAACACCTGTTGCGCCAACGGCTCCTGATGCGCCGGTTGGACCTCCTGCAGGTCCAATTGGGCCAGTTGCACCTACCGGACCTGCAACAACTGGTGTTTGTGCCTGTAAAAGTGTGAATGTATCTTGTATATATACATTTAATTGATTGAATGCGGCATCCAGATCGGCTGGCGTACTCATCTGTTATTTGTTTCTTTTCTAAAGCGCTGGATCTTTTAATATCATAAAATCCGAGTACATTGATCGAAGCATCTTTTCAGGGGCTTTGCTTTTGGCCTGTATAACACCCTTCTGCAGTAAATAGTCGCGAATCGACTGAATGGGCTGTCTGTTTGATTGTTCTGCAACTTTCTTGGCTCTTGTAAAACGATGATTGAGATTTGATACCGTTAGACGAAACCTACGAGCCTTGCGTGTTGTATTCGTACTAGCTTGAGGCACTGTCTTTGCTGCCACTTGGCTTGTCTTTGGCTGCAACTTAATTCTGGGTGTTTTCGGAGGATTCAAAACAATTTTACCAGCTGGCTGACCTCCCTCTTGTCTAATAGGAGGTGCTTTCCACGGAACTCGATCTGCTTGTTGTTGCTGAGGTTGCTGAGGCTGCTGTTGTTGCTGAGGTTGCGGTTTAACTTGTGCTTGTTGCACTCTTGCCATTGGTCTAGTCGGCATTGGCGGTTCAGGAGGTGCTAACGGATCAGGCTCCTCATAAATATCCTCAACCTTCTGCCGTCTCTTACGTGAGGAAGGTCGCCGGGATTTCATTCCGTCTTCAGCAGCGGTGCCCGTAATAGTCAAGGATTTTATGGAATCATCTTTTGGAGAATCATTCATCTTATTCAGACATCAGGTATAGATTACGCGATAGTTTACGCCTAAATGCACTTCGTGCCTAAAGTTTCGCAGCAACTAAAGGCACTTCGTGCCTAAAGTTGCATTGCAACTAAAAAGGCACTTCGTGCCTAAAGTCGCTTCGCGTCATTCACCTAAAATTGATATGGACCGTGCCGGTTCATCCACCATACCCAAAATGGAATTTGAAAGCAGCGTTCAAAAACTTATTGTTCCAGATCACAATAAGATTTTGGATATCTATTTCCAGCAAATGGATCGTAAACAGATCATTTCGCATCAGATTGAGTCATTCAACCACTTCATTCTGCACGATGTTCCTGAGATCCTGCAGGCCACGAATCCGATCATCATTCGTGGCAGCCCTGAGATTCCTCTGTCAGGTCCCCGTTCTGCACTTGCATCCGCTACAGGTCTTTCAACTTCTGCTGCGAATGCACTGATGGGCCAGACTCAGGAGGATGCTGCCGCTGCAGCTGCTGTAATAACTCAGAGCCGCGCCAGTGTGCACTATGAATACGAGGTGCAGGTGGAATTTCAGAAGCCGCAGCTGCGAAAGCCGACGATCTTTGAGAACAATGGTGCAGTCTTGCCAATGCTGCCCAATGATGCTCGTCTGCGCAATCTGACCTATGCATCACCGCTAACCGTTGATGTCGCTGTCACGACGACGCGCATCGACAACAGCGACAATGGCCGTCGCGCCACTCACACTCGTGTCTTTCCCAATGTGCATCTGGGCAAGATTCCCGTTATGGTCGGCAGCACACTATGCTTGCTGAGGGACCAGAAGCACGTGCATCCGATGGAGCTCGGTGAGTGCCCCGAAGATGTCGGTGGCTACTTCATCGTCGGTGGTGGTGAGCGCGCTATCATCAGCCAGGAGCGAATGAGTGAAAACCGCCCCGTCGTCTTTCGCAACAATCGCAATCCCACAAAGGAGTGGGAGGTCATCGAGGTCAAGTCGATCGGTCCGATGAATGAGCAGGTTCCCAAGTCAATCTCAGTTCGAATGATGTACCATCCGAAGAATCAGCAGATCATCTATCTCCGGGCAACCATCCCCCGTATGAAGACGGAGATTCCGCTGTTCATTCTCTTCAGGGCTCTCGGTGTTCTGGAAGACGAGACCATCGTCCGGCTCATTCTGGGAGATGACTGGGATCCGACGTTCGAGAATGTCATCATTGAATCGATCAATGAGGCCTCTACGGTTCTCACACAGGAGGATGCCCTGAACTGGATGAAGCGTCATCTGAATATCTGGACCGGCAAGCCCACACGCAATGTCACAGTCGAGGATCTCCTCCGTGATGAGTTGTACCCTCACATCGGCGGCACAGAAGATGCCTACGAGAAGGCGTGCTTTCTGGCGCATATGACCCGGCGACTCCTCTGGGTTGCCTATAAGCGAATCAGTGGAGATGACCGAGACTCCTATCCTAATAAGCGTGTGGACAGCCCCGGCTTCCTCCTGGCAAACCTCTTCCGGACCTTCTTCCAGGTCAAGATGTTGAAGGATATGAAGGCCTCGATCGCCAAGGAGATTCATTCCGGCTCGTGGCGGGCTACCGGCAGCTTTCAGGAGATTCTGAATATGAGTAATCTGTACAAGGTCATCAAATCAACCATTGTCGAAGTTGGTTTGAAGTCCGCTCTCTCCACTGGCAACTTTGGTTCCGCAAAAGTTGGAGGCCCGCCGAAAATCGGAGTCAGCCAAGTTCTCGGTCGTCTGAATTTCATTTCATCGATCAGCCATTTGCGCCGCATCTCCACTCCGATTGAGAAGACTGCCGGAAAACTTATTGCACCTCGCAAGCTCCACAACACTCAGTGGGGTTTCATCTGTCCGAATGAGACTCCGGAAGGCCACAGTGTAGGAGTTGTCAAGAACTTATCCAGCACGGTCTCCATAACTCAGTTTAGTAATCCGGCGATTGTCAAGGAATTCGTGGATGCGATGAAAGAGTTTCAGCCGATTCGAAAGCTTCCGATTTCTGAATTGTTCACTGGCGCCAGGATCTTCTTGAATGGAAAATGGATTGGGATGTTTACTCCGAAAGATGCGATCGGTTGTATTGAGAGAATCCGAAAGGCGAAGCGGGAGGGAGTTCTCCACCGCCAACTTGGAATTGTCTGGAAGCCAACGGTCAAGGAACTCTGGCTAACTACGGAAGCCGGGCGTCTGGTTCGCCCTCTCTACCACGCTCCCGCTCTGGCCACTATCGCTGCTGCGCCGGAGGCTGAACAGCAGGCAATGCTTCGGAGTATTGAATCCTGCAAGACGTGGGATGAGTTGCTTCGCTGGATGACTCCCAATGGGGAGTGTCTGATGGAGTACATTGATGCCGGAGAGACGGAACAGGCAATGATTGCAATGTATGCAAAGGAGGTGGGCGAGAAGCCGAATCACGGATACACTCACGCTGAGATTCACCCCTGTGTAATTCTTGGTTCCATTGCATCCACGATTCCATTCCCGGATCACAATCAGAGTCCGAGAAATGCCTATCAGTGTGCGATGGGCAAGCAGGCGATGGGTCTCTTTGCCCAGAATTACAAGGAGCGCTTTGATGCACTGGCCCACTTGCTGATGTATCCGAACATCCCTCTCGTCAGTCCGAGAATGAGCAAGCACTATGGGGCCTACTCGATGCCATCGGGTCGCAACATCGTTGTTGCCATTATGACCTATACGGGCTACAACCAGGAGGACAGTATTATGATCAATCGGGGCTCTTTGGATCGTGGCCTCTTTCAGTCAGTCTTCTTTCGCACATACAAGGACGAGGAGAAGAAGAATCAGAGCAGCGGTGAGGAGGAACGCTTTGGCCGCCCGGATCCCGAGTTGACGAAGCAGCTCCGCAATGGCAATTACGGCAAGCTAGGTGAGGACGGATTCATTCCTGAAAATACTTTCGTCAGTAGCGATGACATCCTGGTTGGAAAAATTGTGCCTCTACGTGTTCCGACTGGAATGGTTCTTCCAGCGGGTGCTAAGCGCTTTCGGGATGTCAGCCGAACACCTCGCAATAATGAGAGCGGATTCGTTGACAAGATCTTCAAGAATCGGAACGGCGAAGGATATTCCTTTGTGAAGATTCGTATGCGCGAGCTCCGTACTCCTGAGATTGGCGACAAGTTCAGCAGTCGCCACGGCCAGAAGGGAACGGTGGGTATGATTCTAAATCCGGAGGATATGCCTCAGACAGCCTCTGGAATTATTCCGGATATCATCATCAACCCGCACTGTATTCCTAGTCGTATGACGATTGCGCAGCTGATGGAGACGCTGCTGGGTAAGATCGGCTGCCACACGGGCTGCTTGGGTGATGGAACGCCATTCAACACCAAGATGACACTGGATGGTCTTGCAAAGATTCTGCGTGATGACTTGAATCTGGAGCCGTATGGCAACGAAGTCTTGTACAATGGCCACACAGGCAGGCAGATGGAAACAAAGATCTTTATGGGGCCGTGTTATTACCAGCGCTTGCGCCACTGCTCAGCAGATAAGCTACACTCGCGTGCGTGTGGACCACTCGTGATGCTGACTCGTCAGCCGGCTGAGGGGCGAGCACGTGAGGGTGGACTCCGCTTTGGAGAGATGGAGCGTGATTGCGTCTGTGCTCACGGTGTGAGTGAGTTTACGAAGGAGCGCTTTATGGAGTGCTCAGACGGCTTCAACTGCTACTCGTGCAGGAAGTGCGGCCTGATCTCGATCGCCAATCCTGACGCGAACATTTGGTTGTGCAAGACGTGTGATAATACGACGGAGTTTGCACCGATCCAGATTCCCTACGCCTACAAGCTTCTGATGCAGGAGTTGGAAACAATGAATATCGCGAGCAGGATTTACACGCAGGGGTCAATTAAGGAGGCTGAGGATGAGGCTGCAGAAGTGGCTGAAGATGCAGTAAAAACAACGCTAAAAGTTGTTTAGAGTCTGACAGGATACATAGGTACACCGTATTGCTTATAAATCGTGGCTTTTATTGCAGTCACTATAACTGTAGTTGCAAGAAATACAATGAAGAAAACGAACCAAAAAGAAAAATCAGTTGGGATCTTCATTCTACACTATCTAAAATAATTTTCCAATGTACGCAAAATCTTTCAGTTTAATACGTAGTTGATTGATCATACTCATTGTATTGTCTGTCACATACTGAACTGACAAGATTGCTCGTTTTTGTCCTTTGCACAATTTCGTCGCTCTATGATACAGGAAATTCCCTTCAAAACACAGCGCATTGTTATTGATTAATTGTATGCTGTGTATCTTTTTGTCGTCATCCATAAACTGAAACTCTGTACACGTTATGTCATTCGTTAACGGAATTAACACTGTAAAGAACCGGCCATTGTAATAATTGTAGTCATAGTGCCAATTGATCCAATCACCTTCTCTTTCATAAATTAACAATGCACACGATGTCGGTAAAGTCAGATCCGTAGGAAATAGTTTGAGACCGAGCGACATAGAAAGCAGTTGGCACAGATCATTCTGGTAGTATTGAATGATATCAGGTGCAACTTTTCTAATATTTTGTGTGGAGATCGTGATGCCATCTTTATTGGGTACTGCACAATTATAGATATTTTCCAAATACATATTGATTGAAACGCGTTTCTGAATAGATTTATTGTCAAGAAGCGAGATCGCTTGATTTCTTATTTTCGAAGGTAGATCAATCTTTAGCTCTTTATACAAACAAAACGCATCCGTACATTCATAGTTTTTTATTTCTTTTTTACAGGATCCTGAGTTGTATCCATAGATAAGGATACTTATGAGAAGTACTAAAACAAGGATGAATACAAAAAAACCCATTCTTTTAATTAGTTTATTTTTACCCAGGGAGAGACTCATTTACTAGTGCATTAGAATCTAATCATCGCGTTTACGAGATCGCCGTGTCTTGCGGATACGCCATACTACTAGTATGGTAAAAAATTGAATTTGTTATGACATTTAAAAGTAAGTACCACAATGGCTACTGAATCTACATCTAGACGACCTCTTTCCATTACAATTCCAAAAGGCTCTCTGCACCTCTTCGATTCTCCGGATCATTTATCTCCAGATGCGGCAGTTGAACAGAGAATGAAAGGGTTTCTAAACGCACATCTAGCTGAACTTCCTTTAATTCCTGTATCCACTTCATTTGATGAGGACGCAGAAGAAGTCTTTGAGATTGAAACTCGTAAGAATCTTATTTATCAAATTCTCGATGGCTGCATTCACATAGGCATAACAAAGCACTACCCAATTCCTGATAACCCGGACGATGATGAAATCGGCTTTCAGTTGGAACAATATATTGAAAGTCTGGAAAAGGCTAAGCCAATTACGGAGGTAATTAAGAAGCAGATTCGCCTTTGCAAGGAGTTTCTAGAATTGTTGTTCTAGACTAGAATGAACACCTTTCCTTTCCTCGTCGAGTTTCTCGGCACTTTTTTACTGCTAATCTCCATTTTGGCGACTGGTAATGCGTTTATTATTGGTGCCACGTTGGCTCTGATTATCCTTCTGATCGGGGGTATCTCGGGTGCGCACGTGAACCCGGCGGTGTCTCTCGCGATGTTGATCAAGGGAGCCATCACGGGTGCGGAGTTTGGCGGATATGCGGTCTCACAGTTTCTGGGCGCTACAGCGGCATTTTACGCTTACAAGGCTCTAGCTTAATAATTCATAAACTAGTAGATGGCAGCTGTCAATGTGAACAATATCCCGCTAGTCGTAGGGACACAGTATAATGTTGTGTTTTCAGATGATAGCGTAGAGGTATTAACCTTTAGAGGAATGGACGCTGAAGGACTGCTTTTTGATGGAAGAGATAATGCAATTGATCGAAGAACCATTACGGTCTATGATATAAATACAAATCCTAATCAATTAATGTATCGTCAACCTGTTGCGGGAGGTAAACGGAGATATAAGAGAAAGAATAGTCGTAAGCGTATTACACGCAAAAGTAGCTATAAGCAAAAAAGAAATCGTAAAGAATAGACTACAATGAAGGCTGTTGCAGTATTTGATATGGGTGGAGTAAAGGGAGATGCATTATTTGAAGACAGTGTAGGAGGATTGAAACTTTCTGCTACATTTACTGAGCTCCCGGAAGGCAAACACGGATTTCATATACATACAAACGGTGATCTGAGAGGCGAAGGCTGTATGGGAGCCTGCTCTCACTTTCACAAGGGCCCCAAATCAGATCACGGTGGGCCGCCGACTGTAAAGGGTAAACGCCACACAGGTGATCTGGGCAACGTAGAGGCCATCAATCACACCTACAATTACAAATTAGCAGGTGTCAAGGTGGAGGAATTACTCGGGCGCACACTGATTGTACACGCGGATGAAGATGATCTTGGACTCGGATCTGAAGAGGATTCAAAGACAACAGGGCACGCGGGAAAACGTATCTCTTGCGCGATCATTGGTCGTGCGAAGGATTGCGAGTCTGTCAAATCCAAGAATAAAACTCAGAGGAAACACTAGATGGCTGCCTATGCTGCCGCAGTCGCTGCAAATGCAGATAGTAAATGTACTACACTTATTGAATCATTAACCGAAAAGTATGATATTGTCATAGCAAAAGAAACAGAAGTAGTACAAGGATTGTTTCGTTATGAATTGTTTCATGTAAGAACACTCGCTGCTCTATACGATGAACCGATTGATCTATTTGATAGTACAATCCATATAGAACTCTTCGATAAAGACTCAGATCGTGAGAACACGCTAGGGTTTATACAATTAAAAACTACAACTAGAGCATTTCTGAAAGAAAACAATACAATTGGAAATAGACCGGTCTTTGATGTTGGACTTATCGTTTCTAAAGAAAAAGGTCTTGGTAGGCAATTACTGTATCTGGCAGCGTGTTTGGCTCGTCGCCACAACCTTCCAATCTCACTTCTTGCGGTTCCTGCGACAAATACTAGAGTAGGAAGAAATCAAGAAAAGTTATTTGAGTATTATAATAGTATCGGATTTGCACGAAATGGAATCCCTATGACAAATCCAGAGACAGGAGATAAAAAACAACGTTATTTGAGTAAGGCAAATAATGTTCTTCTTCATTTTGACCCAACTTATTTGGGTGGTCGCAGAACTCGTAGAACTCGTAGAACTCGTAGAACTCGTAGAACTCGCAGACATAAAAAACGGAGTCGTAAAACAAGAAAGCACTAGCGCTTTTTGACTGACCAGAAGGCTAATAGGCCCATTAGAGCGATGGTCGCAACACTGAGCGACACGAGCTTCTTGTTCTTGTCAGATCGATTCACTGCAGGTGCACGTTCCATATAATCATCAAACCCATCAATTCCAACAGCGTTTACAGTACTCTTATTAGGCAGTGTGATCTGCGTGACAGTGTTCTGTTTGGCACAAAAGATAGGCTGGGCTGCACCGTTTGCAACTTGGCTTTGATCTTTCAGACATCCATCTGACCGATAATTCTTAGGTTGTTTTTCCCATTCATCGTAGGGCAGCTGGATAGGGTTGCCTCTTAGAAAATAGTCCAGATCAGTTTCACCAGGACGACGAACCGGAGGCGGTATACGATCTTGAATCCAGTGTTCCTGGAAGAAGCGGCCACTCCCTGTTCGCAGTAAGCCATTTGGATCAACAATAAGATCACCATCTCGATTGTTTATTTGGCCGTCAAAGTTGCCGACTTGCAGTTTCATCAGACGGCACTGGGGATATCCGCTGCCACCAACCGCATTTAGAATAGGTGTAGGATCAAGTGCAGCCTTAGCATCTTCCATAATACCAGGTGCCATACCGCGTAGCTGAGGCAGACCCATATCTGCGATAGCATTCTTCACGTTTTCACCGAGGGCAGAGCCAGTAGGAATGGTTTGCACATACTCCCACATTTCAGCTCCGTTGCTGCATTGGGCGCCTGTATGTAAAAAATAGTTAACACCGAGAGGTTTGAGACCAGGCATTCCTTTTGTAAAGGGACTGGATGACTCACCGAATCCAATCATATCCGTGTAGTAGACGACACCCTTGACTGCACCGAGGACCGAGTCGAGGGTGTCGCCGCGCCTGACGCCGATCTGGGCGGGTGCAGTCAGCTCATCTGCAGGATTGTAATTGGGTCCGAGAAATCCAGGACCGGAAGCTGTTGCTACAGGCAGAACATTTGCACGACTATCATTTCCCATTTGTGTTGCAGATGCGGAGCTCATCCTTCTTACTTGTGGCTGTTAAATTTTTACAAATGCTTCCTGATTTATCATCGCCGAGTGTAATTGTGCCTTCTGGAAAGTCAGTTGCAAAGTCTGAAGGACTCTTACGGCTTCCACCTTTGTTTTTCTGGTTTTACTTTTTAGTTTTTGATTGCCATTTAGCTTAGCATCATTGATAAAAACAAAAATCTCTGTAATAATAGATGGACGATTTTTTTGAAATTGTGGAAAGAGGAGACTATGCAACAGCATTGGATTTGATGACAAATAATAAAGGAGGTCTTTTTGAAGAGATTATACAAGCATTTAAAGATGATGATGATAATGCATTTTTTGCACTGGAATACGTATATAATATTGCAATGGACAGAGCTACAGGAACTTTTGATCCTGGTCCTGCGGCTGTAGATGCTGCAGCTGTTGCAGCTGTTGATCCCGCTCTAGCTCACCAGTTTGCAACTTTATTACAAAATTTTATAATTGAAGCAGGTAATAGAATTGGAGAAGACTTGAGAGCTATCCCTATGTTTACACTCTATGAAGAGCGAAGGAGCGAAAGACAAGCAGAAATGTATTATAGGCAATATTATATATTTCTTAAACAAAAAAACTACGCTGCAGCAAATGATTTTATTAGAAGACCTGAATATAGAGATAAGGTACTATCTTATCTTTTTCCTAAGTTAACTGATGAGACTGAGGCTGGTTTTCAAATGAATTGGCAAGAAGTATATGATTCTATTTTAGATAACAAAGAGTTTGAAACAGCAGACTTATTTAGACAACTTGTAATGATGGCTACAGGAGGTAATCCTCCTGAAGGTTTCTTTGATTATGAAGGGCGTCAACTAGAAAAAGCTATGAGGAATGTTAAGATGGAAGGTGGTCGCAAAAGCAGACGCCGTGCTAAAAAAAGCAGACGCAGCATTCGCAAAAATAAAAGTAGAGCTAAGGGTGGTCGGTAAAAGAATTTATAAATAAACTGAATCGATTAGGAAACAATCTTTTCCATTTGATCATACCACTTATACGGATCGTAATTGTGGTATGTTCTCATAAGATCAGTCGCATACTGAATCTTGAATTCATCAATGATTCGCACTGACCGCAGAATTGGCAAGTAGAAGTTAAGCTTATTAATGAGCAGACTCATAATTGTATCAGCATTGGTTGTTTCGTCTACACCATCCTCAGGCTTTAGAAAGAGACCAGGTTCATTCCGAAGAAGCTTACGCCTGTAGTCTACGCAGTAATTATTGAGCGTATTCTTATACTCGCGCTTGAAGTAGATGCCGATGAATTCATCAATCTTGAGGCTTGTGCCAACAAGCTTCTGAAGTTCAGCCTCGCTTGCAAGTGTAAAGTTGAAGAAGTGGCCGTCCTTCTTGTAGATTGGCTTGTACTTGGCCATATTCACGCAGCACCCCCAGTCGGTGTTGTACGTAATGTCAAACAGAATACGATTCTTAAACTCATTGCGTTCATAGCTCTTTGCATATAGTTCCTTAAACAGACTCTGAATACTCGTTCCAGTGTACTCCTGAACAACGAGGTGTCCCTTATGAAGAAGAGTGATCTCACAGAGTGCCTCCAAGAGCCCATCATCGTTCTTCTTGAAGTCCTCCTCGGTTAGAATAGGACCGTGAGTGTGCTGCACAGGTGTATGCTGAAAGAACTCCTTGATAAAGATGAGTTCCAGGCAATTTGTACGAAAGATGTAGATGTTATTCGCCTCTTCAAAGGGTTCGTAGACAAACCCCATATCCTTGTGCTCAATGTAGTTCTTAATAACGTTCAGATCAAATCGCGGATCGAAATGATAGCAACGTACTGTTTGTGCGTGAGCAGATCCAACAAATAGAATATCAAGGATGAAGGAGGGAAGAATCTGATCGAGTTCAGGTGTCATCAGTTTAGGATCCTCGTAGCGCGGGGCTGACCCGATACCCACGTAGGTAAAGTTGACAGGATCCTCATTTGCGTAGGTGAGAAGCTTATCTGCGATTGACAGGTCAATCGACATTTTTAGTTCAGGTACTATCTACAGTAAAAATATCGAGTTCAATTTTTTAATTGATTGAAGCAGTAGGATTAGGCCTAAACTAACTCCTACAAATGCTATGAGATGTCAATGATTGTTCCTGGTATACTATCTGATAATAAGTATATTAATACTAAAAAGGTCGTTATCAAGCCGTGGGGCCGAGAGATATGGCTAACCTTAAACGACAAGTATTGCTACAAGAGAATTGAGATTACTGCTGGATTTAAAACGAGTTATCAGCTTCACAATTACAAATTAGAGACGAATTATATCATTCAGGGAACTGCAGAAGTTTGGCTCGAAAACGACGAAGGTGTTGTTGAATCTTTCATAATGAAAGAAGGTGATTTCTTTACGGTTGTGCCCAAAAGAAAGCATCGTGTAATTGCAATAACCGATATTATTCTACAGGAAGTATCAACGCCTGAAGTGGATGATGTTATTCGATTGAATGATGAATTTAATCGCAGTGATGGCAGAATTCAAGAGGAACATTTGAAACCGGTCGTCTGTATTCTGGCTGCTGGAACAGGGTCCAGGCTAGAGCAACTCAGTAAGACGTGCCACAAGGCGCTGCTACCCTTGAAGAATAAGGCGATTATATCTCATATTATCGATAAGTTTGACGAGACATTTGATCTTGTTATCGCAGTTGGATATCTCAAGGATCAAATTAAGGAATATGTTTCGATGTTCCATCCATCAAGATCTGTACGATTCATTGATGTACTTCCATTTGAGGGAGCTGGTTCAGGGCCAGCCCATTCACTCGAGTGCTGCAGATCTGAACTTCAGCGCCCATTTTACTTTTGCGTCTCGGATTTTTATACAGAGACGGCTCTACAAAATACGGTATTCAGTAAGGAAAATTGGATCGGACTCGCTCCTATACAGACTCCTCAGTTTTATTCAACCGTAAAGATTTCAGAGTCAGGGACTATTGAACAACTCGTAAATAAGTCGAAGACTGGATTTACGAATGCATTTACTGGAATCTTTTACATGTATGACTGGGATCTGTTTTGGAAGCAGTTTGATGCACACGTCGACGAAAGAAAGGAAGTGGTTGACGTATTTAAGTCAATTCAGCTGTTCAACTTTAAGAAGAAGGATATTCACTGGCGTGATAGCGGAACACTTGCGCTGTACCAGTCTCTCTGCTATGAATATGAGGGCGACAAACTTTATTTGCACAATATCAAGAACGAATTCAAGTACAAGAAGGGAATGAAATTTATAAAGAAGATTGATACTCAAAACAAGATTGAGAAGCTGTTTGCACGCAGCGAATATCTGAAGCCCTATATTCCCAGGCTACTTGAGAAAGGCCAGTATTTTTTCAGTTATGAGTTCTTTGAAGGAAAAACGCTGTATGAGTGGAATACAAAGGATATCTATCTGAAGTTTCTAGACTGGTATTTTACCACATTTGCTCAAGTAAAATACGATGAAACAGATTATATTGCTCTCAATCCATACACTGATTTATTTTACAAGGAGAAGACATTTGCACGCGTGGAGCTATTTCGGTCTACAACTAATTTTGCAGAGCTCGATGCAATTCCTTTCATCAATGATCGCAAGGTAGGTCCTATTCACTCTTATCTTGACAAGATTGACTGGTCCTGGTTGTCGCAGGCAGTGCCGACACGGCAATTTCACGGAGACCTTCAATTTGACAATGTTATTTACAATGGCAGTGAATTCAAGTTGATTGACTGGCGCGAAGAGTTCGGCGGCAGCGTAGAACTTGGAGATTTATATTATGACTTTGCCAAACTGTATGGAGGAATGCAACTGAATTATTCCAGTATGAAGAATAGTTCGAATTATTCGACTCGTGTTGAAGAATCAAATGTTATAGTTGCTCATCTGGTTGACGCGACGCTGATGGGTATTGCCGAAAATGAGTTTACGAATAGAATTATTCAGAGTGGATTTAGTATAAATAAGGTCAAGCTTCTGACAGCGTTGATATTCTTAAATATGGCTCCTCTTCACATTAATCAATTTAATATCTTTTTATTTTTCAAGGCAAAGTTATTTTTATCTGAATTACTGTGAATGGCATTTAATGAGATCGGGTACTATAGACTAGAATGATTAATAAGGATACACTCGTCTTTGGATCTTTTTCAAAGAAGGCTGGAAATGTTGGATGTCTCTTTTTTAATACAGAGTTTCAAAAAAGAGGTATCAATGCGATTTATAAGTCGTTTTCGATCGTGTCGATTCAGGATGCAGTAGCTGCTGCAAAGTGTCTCGGGTTTTCAGGGTTTGCTGTCAGTATGCCTTTCAAAACTGAGATCATTCAGTATCTTGATGAGGTAGATGAGATAGTAAAAAAGACTAACTCGTGTAATACAGTGCTCATACGTAATTCTAAACTGTATGGCTATAATACAGATTGTTCTGCAGTCAAAGAGGTTCTTTCTACTGTGAATTCACCGCTCTATATTTTAGGAAATGGAGGGTATTCTAAAACTGTGCAGTTCTGTGCTAGAGAACTAGGTCTTTCATATGAGGTAATTACGAGAGAAACTTGGAAAACGATACCTTCAATTCAAAATTCAACAGTATTTAATTGTACACCGGTTGAAACGATTTGTGTAGATGCAACAAACTGTTTTATTGATTGTATTACTACAACAACGACTGGAGCCGAATTAGCGTTGAAACAAGCAAAGGTACAGCTTGAATTGTACTTGTCTATTCCATCTTGCTAATTTTAACTTGGGTCTTTTTCGTGATTGGAAGCACTCGCTTTTCTCCAAAGTCGGAGATGGGGCTAAATGTTGTTGCTGCTTGCGAAGGTTGAGCGGTAGCAGCTATCACTTCCTGCGTCACAACTTCGTCGTCCTGCGGCAACCAGCCTTCGAGTTGGTCAAGTAAACCGTTGCAAAGATCCCGACGGCCAAGTACCTCTGCGATAACAACCACGGACATATAACACAGAAAAGTCTGTGAGGTGCACGTCTGAACGACGATCGCTTGCCCCTCTTCCAGCGACTTTTCGCCGTTTAGCGTGGGAACTGTCCGACTTACCCAGAGTCTATGCACGGATCCCTTATAATCTGGCATTCGGGCGAGAATGCGGGCGCAGCAATCGAGAAACTGGCTGACTTCCCGTTGATTCGTCATCAATTTCCATTTTTCTTGCAATAAAAATAAGTACTGTTTGCCTTGGGGATCTTGAATCTGAACCATATGATCAACACCGTTAAGAGACTGTTCCTTGAAAAACTCGCGAATGCCTTGTTCAGAGTGAATAATACAGACCCAGCCTTCTTCAGTTTCCATTTGCTCTTTGAGAAGATCGAGAGTGGTTCCGATGCGTGTTTCAAACGCGAAGCCTTTTGCGCCAGTTGCCTGCGGCTTGGCGTCGGTAGCCTGCGGCTTGGCGCCAGTTGCCTGCTTAGTAGCCATTCTACCTCTGGATTGCGAGAAGAGATTAAATAGTGTATAAGTAGAATGTCAGGAGAAAATTCATCAATAGGCTATCTCAGACAGATTAATGAAAAGATGGATCGGCTTTTAGCTATCGCCGAGCGATATGTAGGTGTTTCTGCTGAGGTAGTAGCAGCAGCTGAGCCAGCAGCAGCTGAGCCAGCAGCAGCTGAGCCAGTAGCTGCAGCAGCAAGACCCAGAATTCCTACTGTAGTAAATACTGCACAGGCATATGCTCGTACGTTAAGAAGACTTCTAGAAAGGGGGGTAGAAGCTTCAGAAAGGCCAAAGATTGAGAAGCAAATCCGAGACCTCCAGCCGAAAATCGACGCCGAGATCGCGGCAGGAATTCCATTAGAAAGTGAATTTCAAAGCCAATATGATGCAGCAGTACTTTATCTTACTAGAGAGGGACTCAAACCTGAAACTAGAGCAAAAATGGAACGAATTCGCAATGATCTGAAGGCCAAGTTAAACGCAGAGAAAGAACACGGCATTGCTAGAGGAGGTTCTAAGAAGCGTAAGACACGAAAGCGCCAGACAAGAAGTAGACGTAATTAGTAGAATGAATTCTGCGCCCATCGACAATACTCTCGCAATTAAGAATCTGTTTGAGCAGAACAAACTCGAAGATCTCAAGGCGTTTATGAATAAACGCAAGTGTCTGAATCAATGGAATCTGGCACTTGTGTATCTTTTTCATATTGTACAATCTGCTGGAATTCTGACGACAACTATCGCAGCCGGCTATGATATGAAGATTCTTGTTTGGGTTGGAGTTGGATTTAATATTCTGGCATCTCTGATTAACGTGTTTGAAAAGACAAACAATTCCATCTCAAAAAATCTGTTAAAAGATATTCAAGCGATCAAAGATGGAACGTTTGTGGATGAAGGGTCAATCGAACTGCCGGCAGTCAAATCTGAATCTGATGCATCTGGAGATAGCAAGAAGCCACTTCTCTCTGAAACGAAATAGTCTAAATGTAAATTCAAATAGTATTATAATGACTACACTATTTGGAACGTGTAGAATTAAAGACATTAAAAATAATAATATGTTGAATGAAGATATTAACTATACTCATTCAACAAAGGAAGTACTTCAAATGATTCAATTTCTAAAAGGAGAGATCATCCTACCAGATCCATTTTCTAAACTTTGTTTTAGAACTGGTATTATACAAAATAGTCCAATACTCTGTACTGAAGAATTTAAAAAGAGATTTATTGAGTCAAACCTATGTATTATTGAAATCTGTTCTGATAAGACATATGTGTTTGAAAAGTATTACCTGCATCATTTATGTGTGGATCCACGTTTTTCGGGTACCCATACAAATACACCAAACGAAGTACTCAATAGCTTTATCTGTAGAAAACTATCATCGGAAGAAATAGAAAGTGATATTTTAGAAATTAAGAAATTGATTGAACCTCGAAAGATAATACTCGTCACACATTATGATGCAATTTTAGATACTGATTATATACAATCAAGACATACTCTAATTACTGTAGTATCAGAGATTGCAGAAAAACACGGCATTTGCATTGTAAATCCTAGAGATGTTTTAAAAGACTATGGACAAGTCGAAGTATTGAAACAAGATTTAGGACACTATACGAATCTAGGAATGCAAGTATTTACAAACTATATGAATAATTTGGTAGACACTATCTAAAAAATGCACACATTGTAAAACTATACAATGCGTGCCTTTTTCCTCGCCGCTCTTGCAGCTCTTTTTACATCATCGAATGCCGATTGCCTCAATCTCCACCACAATGGCAGCCTGGTTTCTACGTCAGGCCCGAATAGCTGCGTCACGTTCCAGGTCGGCGCTGGAACGGGCTGCGCCTGGATGTGCTCGTACTGCGCAAGCCAGCTCGGCACGAATAACTACTACTTTACGACAGGTGTCTGCCAGTACCAGACGGGTGGCTGTGTAGGCAATCCGCAAGCCAATACACCGTACACGTGCTGTGCTGCTTAGATTTTGTAGTTGGTCTCAAAATTACGTTCCTACATTTTAAGAATAGAATGTACTTCTGTAAAAAGACCATTTTTATCGGATGCAGACCTACACCATTTTGAATCCCAGCAGAAAATGAATACAACTTTTTCTGATTTATTCAAATGGACCATTTTTCTAAATGAGGCTTCTGTTGACTTTGGAAGTGAAGTAGACATATGTGTTTCGATTCGTATATCTGATTTACGTCTTACTATCGTAAGAGGAATGTCTAAGGATGCAGGTGTTTCTTTGCATACGGGAACATAGATTGCATTCTTATCAGTATGAACTGCCATATTCTTTATAAATTTAATAGCATCTTTCTCCAGCATAAATCCAGTTATAAAGGCTCGCTCTAGGAGTTCATATGGCTCTCCATCGTGAGAACTAATTCCTTTTGTACGATTGCCAGCCTGACTTTGTGTTGTCAAAAATCCACTCTTGTTTATTTTTTGCAAGAGTGGCAGATATTTTATCATTGTTGGATCCTCATCCTTTATTCTTTCAAAAAAAGAATCGGAATCAAAAAGAGTTGTTGCTTTTTTTAGAGCATCTGCAAACTTCATACTACCTTAGGATTCATTTTGTATAAATAACTTGGCCGGATTAATACTGGATAACGTGACGCGAGTGGCGGCTCTGACGACTACCGTAGGTCATCTCGACGCGGAGGCCTGAGCTGGCAGCAGGTGCAGGCCTGTCGGCACTGGCACTGGCACTAGGGTGCGTCTTAGGGCTATCAGACCGCCAAGACTCCGCCTCAACCTCGGTGAAGTCGTAGCAATCGGCGGCAGTCGCCTTGAGTGTCTTGCGGCACGCGACGGCAGCGCTGCGGGGGCTCTGATGCATACGGTATGCAACGGAAGAGGACATTATGTCTATGCAAATTCAAAGGGAAAATGCCAGTCAATTTTTGCTGCGTCTAGAATAGAATGGCCTCAGTCTCTCCCGCTGGGTCAGCTGCCGCTGGAGCGGCTAATGGTAGACAATTACCTTCAATAGACTTACGGCCATATGGTCTCAATCTTGTCCTAGATAGTTCTCTTTCTCAAGCCGAGTTTGAAGCGCGACTAACAAAGGATATAGTTCTGAACAAAGTAAAGAGAGATGCAACAGGATTTACCTTTGCAAATGGTGCAAAAGAACTCGAATACTCCAATCCTCGCAATCTAGCTGAAGGTGTATACGGTGCCGTAACAGAATGCACAAATTCTAACCTATGCAGACAAGTTGCAATTAAAAAGGTATTTTTTAATAAAAATAATACTCCTGAAGTTCTACTTACTAACTTTTTGAAGGAATGCATCATTCAAATTATTCTTATTGAGGTAAGCAAACCAGTAGGACTTGCTGGAGTTCCTGATCTCTATAGAATAGGAATTAGCGATGAGGAGACGCCAACCAGTGGCTTTATGATTTCTGAACTGATGGATGGCACACTTGACAGCTTTATAGCAGACAGAACTGAAGAAGAGAAAGACGTTATCGTAACGGATGCACTCGTCCAAGTAGCAGATATCCTAGACTTTTTTCAAAAAACTGTACGATTCAATCATCGTGATCTCCATTCAAACAATGTTATGTATAAAACGGTTGGAGATAAACCGGTCTACAGAATTATTGATTTTGGACTTGCGTGTATAAAGTGGAATCAATTGCAAATTCAAACTAAATCCTATCTATTCCGCACTTGCTTTAAGGAAGGCCGTGATCTAGCGCAACTTACTTATGAATTAAGACAACTTAGTAAATTGTCGCAAAGGCTTCGGTTGTGGATTCTTTTATTGACTATGGCACCTGCAATGGGTTGGAAGGCTTCTTATGATTATTTCAATATACCTGAAACACCTTTTGACCCTCCATCCTTCTTGACTAAAACAAGGCCTGCAGAGCTAAGTAGTGCTGTGAAAAAATTGCCTTATTACAAACCCTCCGACGTGCCTGATCCTTCGGTTCCTGTTTATTCTCCTCTTCCTCCTATGCCTCCTCTTCCTCCCGCTGCTCCTGCTGCTCCCGCTGCTCGTGCAGGAACTCCTGTTGTAAGACAAGTGAATAATATATTTGCTCCTATTGCTCCTGCTCCATCTGCAGCAAATTCCCCTATTAATCATCCAGCTCTTGTCAACCCGCCTGCTATTGCACGTGCGCAATCAACAGGCAATTCTCTCAATTATTCTCCATCGTCTGTTCTTAGTAGTAATCCTAGTACGCCACAAATAGGTCTTCCAGGAATTCTCGGAGGCTACAAGCGTAAACAGAAGCGGAAACAGAAGCAAAAGACGCGTAAGCTTAGAAAGCGCAAAGGGACTCGCAAAGTTTACAGTCGCTAAGTAGAATGGCATCTGCTACGAATGCCTCTGCAGCTGGACCAGCTCGTCTAGCAAATATAGATTTACGGCCATATGGTATTCAAATGATACTGGATGAAAATATGACAGGAGAGGTATTTGAAAAAATGTTAGTAGAAGATATTAATACAAATGAAATATACTTTTCTAGCGATATGAAAAGCGTACAAATTAGAAATACGTTTTCAAATATAGATACTGAATATGATATAATTAAAGTAATTGGCGCTGGCTCCTATGGTGCTATTTCTGAATGTGCAAACGTGGAAACGTGTAAACCAGTTGCCATAAAAGTAATCAGATTCTTACCCAAAAATGGCCCTATTGAGTTTCAGAGCCATAATTTCTTAAAAGAATGTATAATTCAAATTATTCTTTCGTCAGTAAGTAAACAATTAGGGTTTCCTAATGGTGGTGTTCCTGAGATTTACAGTGTTGGATTCTATTATGACGCAAGCGGTTTGAATGGAATTATAGTATCTGAATTAATGAAAAATACACTTAGAGCCTATATTGAAGGGAAAGATGAAGAAACAAATGATATTATTATACCTGATATGCTTTTACAGATATCGCATATTCTAAATTTCTTTGGCGACACGCTACAATTTAATCACCGTGATCTGAAAGATGACAATATAATGTATAGTAAGATTGGAGATAAAATGATCTATAAACTTATTGACTTTGGATTTAGTTGTTTACAGTGGAATCAACTCCAAATTAAAACATCGCTGCAATTTCCTGAAGAGCGGCCTTGTTTTAAAGAAGGCCGTGATTTAGCACAACTTATCTATTATTTGATCTATTTTCAAAGGGATGGATATAAGTTTTCAAGAAGATTAAATGAGTGGATGAGAAGTCGTCTTTATGTAAATTATTCGGGTAGTCGTGTTTCATTGAGTAATTGGATAAGTACACCGCAAGAAATACCTTGGCCTTACACATATAGATTTTTTAATGGAAATTCAGTGCGATTTTTGGCGTCGAAACCTCAACAAATTAGAAATTCAATTCACGCGCTGCCGTTTGTGATGGGTCCTGCTGGCCCTGCTGCTGCTTCTGCTGCTGCTTCTGCTGCTTCTTCTGCTGCTGCTTCTTTTCTTGTTCCTGCTGCGGCTTCTGGTCCTGCTGCTTCTGTTTCAGCTGCGTCAGCTGCTTCAGCTTCAAGTGTAGAACAGCGCAAATATACTCGCAGTCGCAAGCACAAGAAAGTTAGTAAGATTAAAAAGAGTAAAAAGCGTAGAGGCACTCGTAGACACTAAAATCTAAAGAGCCCATCAGCCTTATTAAGTTTCCGCGGAATCCAGCGAATCTCCAGCCAATCCATATCTTTTGCCGCGGCTCGAACGTCATCGTAGTATTTGGCGACGTAGCCTTGCGCTGGTCTCCTCTCATTTACCAAACAATTGATAACCGACAGATTGTCGTTTTCCAGTTGTATTTCGCCTACCTCGTAGTCCTGCGACATTCGGATTCCGTCAAGCACAGATGCCCATTCAGATTCATAGGAATTCTGGTGATTGAAGTAGGTCTTAACGGATTTGTAGACTTCGCCTTCGCTCTCCTCTCTCAAAAGAGACGCAGTACGTGAGATTCGATCATTGTAGCGAAAGCTCCCGTCCGTCTGGAGTTTAGAGATGAGAAGGGGCTTGAATTGAGACTTTGCGTACAGAAGCGAAAAGCGCTTGAGGGACTGAGTAGACATCTTCTAAGAGGGCGTAAAAAATTGAAATGACCTTACCACTTTTTATTAGTATACAAAGATAAGATGGGACAGTACTACTATCCGATTGTTCTTAGCGCTGATGGAAAGATTGTGGTGTGGATGTGCGCACACAACTACGGAAATGGTCTGAAGTTGTTAGAGCACTCGTATCTTGGAAACAATTTCGTGTCGACGTTTGAGTTTGGTCTGAGCCCCGAAGGGCCTCATCACAAGTCGCGTATGGTGTGGGCTGGGGACTACGCGGATAACGAGCCTGACCAAGAGAAGAATCTGTACCGAATGTGCGACGAGTACACGATGATTATGCCGCAAGAGAAGGATACAACGACGTACCGATATATCGTCAATCACAGCAAGAGGCAGTTCGTGGACAAGATGGCTTGTAAGTCTGGAGAGGAGGGAATGAAGTACCACCCGCTGCCTTTGCTGACGTGCGAGGGCAATGGGCGTGGAGGTGGTGATTACCGAGGCGATAGCCCTTTGATCGGAGCGTGGGCGCGAGATGTTATCTCGGTTGAGGAAGTGAAGCCTGAGGGCTTTGAGGAACTTGCGTTTAATCTGGAGTAAAGTTAACTAAAAATTGATTATCTTAACCTTTTTTACATTAATACAATGGAGCCTATTGTAAATTACCTAGAAGATACTGAAAAGAAACTAGTGAAAGAGATGTCTGAATTATTTACTAAAATGAGAGAACAAAGAGATACTATGTCTTTACAGGGCATTGAAACTATGTATACGTATAAGCCCGTTGAAGGTGTTCTATATGAGCCTTGTGTTAGAATACCTTGTACGAATCCCAACGTAAAAAGATATTCAAGTACCCTATATTATTGTTCTCACTATAAACTTCCACAGGACGAATTTATTATATTCATAAAGGAGTCTGCAGACCAGAGTGAACAAATGTCTTCTGGTACTAAGTATTGTTGTATTGCTCTAACAAATTACGGAAGATTTATTGGAACATTCGCAATTGTACAGAATAGGCAGTTTGGTGGATTTAACTCATATGGCCCCGCAGCGAATAACAATGAAATTTATGACGCATCACATGGTCAAACACCTTCTGGAAAAAATCCTATAATAAAACTAGATCCTCTTCCGTATAAATTGCCAACTCATTTCTTCAAGATATTCTTATTAGCATTTAAAATAATTGATAATCAAACTGTATCAGATACAACAACTTCATTGCAAGAATTAAATAAGGAATTCTATCTGTTTGCTGGAAAATGGCAACCGCATATGACAGTATATGCAACAATTGAGGTAGATACAATGCGGCAAACAATTCTGGAAAATACAGAAAATATTCAAGAAATATCTGAGAAAAATAAGATATTAGAAGAGAAAAATAGAAATCTTCAAGCAGAATTAGAAAAACTAAAAGAACAAAACGCTGCCTTAGAAAAAGAAAAAACAAAACTACTTCCTCTTGAAAAATATAAAGAGGCAGTACTTGAATTTATGGACAATCATTATATTGGTAATGAACCCTGGGATCATGACGATACATCGGATAAAGATATTATAGAGTACTTTAGTAATTGGCATAACGATAAAGTATTTATGGAACAATATGAATATGATGATTTTATGAATCAACAAGAGGAATTAAATGAATATAGAATTTATAAGAAGGTAAAGGGACGTAAGTGAACTGGATACTAATAAACCAAATGAAAAAATTGACTTTTTCATTTGCTTTGTTTCAAGTATACAATGAGCAACATTGATACTGAACTTTCACTTCTGAAGATACGACTTGCTGCCCTTGAGGAGCAGAAGCGTATTGAGGCCGAAAAGGAAGCTGAGAAGAAGGCAAACCCTATGAAGGTTCTTGGAGAGATTCTTGATAAGAAGAAAAAGAAGATTGAACGTGATAGCGCTGGATTCTATGATCAGGAAATGGTCGCAATGCTTGAGCCGATCTTAAATGCACTACAGGATATTCAGAAGCGTCTAACGGCCCTTGAGAACAAGTAAGTTTATGAATCAAATAAAAAAATTGAATTTTTTATTTGCTTTATTACAACTAACAAGATGGAGCAACTCTATGTGCTTCAGTGCGAGAAGGGAAAGTATTACGTTGGAAAGACTTCGGATGTAATGCGCCGCTTTGAGGAGCACAAGTCAGGCAAGGGATCTGCGTGGACGACTAAGTACAAGCCTACTAAATTGATTGAATGCAGGGTTATCACTAGCCCTCACGATGAGAATAACGTAACAAAGGACTATATGAAGAAGTATGGTATTGATAATGTTCGAGGTGCTGGATATTGTCAAGTTGTATTACCAGAAGGCATAGTGTCTCTTCTACAAAATGAACTTCAGGGTATTTCAGATTTATGCTATAAATGTAATCTATCAGGTCACTTTGCTGCTGCTTGTCCTATTATGATGCCACAGACTAAGTCACCACCACAGACAAAGACTCAAGCAGTAGAAGAATATGTCTGGGGATGTATTTATTGTGATAGGACATTTAAGACAGAATACGGTTGTGCTGTACACGAGCGATCTTGTTCAAATAATATTACAAAAGAACATGAGAAGAAGTATAAATCAAAATCTAACACAAAAAAGTCAAAGTATAATAGTGGAGAGTGCTATCGGTGTGGTCGGCCAGGTCATTATTCGTCTGACTGCTATGCAAAATATCACGTGGATGGATATGAACTTGATTCGGATGAGTCAGATAATTCTTATTAAGAAGAATGTTGCTTGAACCCGTATATAGCATTCATAACACGAAGAATTTCCTTAACATCCATTTTTAAAGTTTCTACATCAGATCGTAGATCAAGCAATTGTTTAAAAGGAATATTAATTTGCGGTGGTACAGTAATTGTTTCATATCGTGAAAGTCTTTTTATCTTTCTTTCAGAATCACTTATCCTACCTTTTCCAACAATCTCCTTGTATAAATTACTATTCTTGTATTCATCAAAGCCTCTCGCTTGAGTATTATGATCGATAATACCAAGGCTCTTTAATTTATATGAAATACTACCAGGAGTTCTATGATGAATATCAGCAATTTGACTAATTGTCATCTCTTTAGCTTGATATTCAGTTCGGATCTCTTGAACTTCATTATCACCCCAAAACTCCTTTTGCCTATCGTAATACTCAAGAGTATTCATCTAATAATTTTTTATTAGTATATATTTACTTTCAATTTTACTAATATCTTAAATACAATATAAGTAAAAATTGAATTAATTCCAATGCAATAAACTGCAATAATGTCAGCCGCTGATAACGGAAGGGAACTTGAGGTGATCATTCACAATGCCTCTTTACAAATTCCAGATCTTACAAAGTCTCTCCGTGAATATGATATTCGTACTCACTTTAGAGACACATCCTTAAATGGTGTTGATCATATGATTTCTGTTGGAACAACGCACTGTTTGATTCAGGATAAATGGAAGGAAGCAATTGATCAGCAGGAAGTATCACAGTTTATTCTTTGTGCTCAGAGAATCAAGAATAGAATTCCTAATGATAAGGTCTTCTTGATTTGGGCATCAAAGAAAGCACCTACTGCAAACTCAAAAGCAATTCTGGAAGAGGCTAATGTTCAAATTGTAACGTGCGGCATCGACCTTCAATCATTGGCACTGTGTGTAATTCTACAAGTTTGCAACTTCTTTGGAAAGGATTCAACGAGGGCACTTCAATCAATAAAGAGGCAGGTAAATGTAGAAGAGCCTGTCAAAGAACTAGCAAAGGAAGTAATTGATCCAGAACTAGAACAAGAGGCTCGTGAACTTCTTAAGATTCGCAAGGAAATTGCAGAGAAAAAGCGTATAGAAGAGGAGGAAAAGAGCAAGGAACTAAATCATATTAAGTCTCTTCTTGAGACTGAAGTATTATTGTGTCATAAAACACGAGCATTACCTAATACTCTTTCTATTATAGAAAAACTACAAACTTATAGATATGGGATTTGGAATCCATCTGAAGTTGGAAAGTCTCCCAAAGAAATGCTTGAACATTACAATGAGATTGTTCAATATAAGGAAAATTGTGTTCCAGAATTAAAAAGTAGAATTAACAGATTTATTTATTGTAAGATTAATAATCTAAATGATACTGCAATTAAAAATGCTGCAAATGGAAATCAATTTGAATATCCTCATGATGCATTAACTTCTATAAAAGAAATAATGTCTGAAAGTAATGCAACAAAAATAAGAGATGGTTTCACCGATATTAATTACTGGAAGTATGAATTGCTAGGTAGATTAATAAGACCAATATTTAATGAAGAATGGAATAAATTACATTGGTTTTGTGAAGTTCTATATGAAAAAAATAAGAATAAGCCTTCTCTTGATGAAGCTATTTCAAAAACAAGATTAATGGAGCAAGAACTAACAAAACTAAAAGAGAGAAATGATCTACTAGAAGAAAAACTTCAGATTGTACGTCAGGCTGTTTATCATCTAGTACCGAAGTGATTTCCTAATTTGATGGATTAGAAAGCTGAGCTGAGTGATTCTTTTCACCAAATTTAGCCCCGTAAATACAATCTGTAACACGCAAGACTCCATCAGACCGAACACCCTCTAAAATTGTTGCTGTCATCGAAGTTGCCACTTCAATCTTCTTGAGTGTAACAGTCTGCTCTCGCATCAGTTCATTCATCTTTTTCAGTTCCGCCAGAATCTCTTTCGAGTAATCAATTTCAACTGGCTTCTTTGGTGGTGCTAGCAGTGCTGCATAGGCCCGATTGCGCTGTTCATCTTCATTTAGACTAATATTTTGAAATGACATTCACTGATGCAAATGTAAAAATATGGTTTGGTTTTCAATTTTATCAAGAGGCTTACCTTACTGAAGTAGCTGATTGATCTTCTCAATTGCTAGAATCCACTCCTTGAATCTCTGAGGACCCAAAGCCATAAGATGTTCAGTATAATATTTCTCTGCAATATGATACTGACCCCTGTAGCGAATCTCAATAAACCTCTTGCCCTTCTCTAGAACAATTACGTGCGTATCAGTCTTGCTGAAGTTTATGTTAACCTGCGGCTGCGGCTGCGGAACAGGTACAATCGGTGCAACAGGGATTTGCCTAGGAGCAGGTGCAGGTGCAGGAGCAGGTGCAGGTGCAGGAGCAGGAGCAGGAGCAGGTGCAGGAGCAGGAGCAGGTGCAGGAGCAGGAGCAGGAGCAGGAGCAGGAGCAGGAGCAGCAGGGGCAGGGGCAGGGGCAGGGGCAGGAACAGGAACAGGTGCAGGAGCAGGTGCAGGAGCAGGTGCAGGAGCAGGAGGAGCAGCAGCTGGAGCAATCAATAACTTTCGCTGATTCCAAATCCTAGCAATCTCTGCTGTTATCTCTTGAGGCGTGAAGGTAGGATTTATCGCTTTTACCTTAGGCTGAATGAACGCAAAGAAGTCTTTATAAACTACTGGAGTACTTGCAAGCGCAGGTAGTACAGCTGGAGCTGCAGGAGGTGCAGGGGCTGGAACAGGTGCCTTGGGTTTAGCCTGCGCCTTTGCTGCCTCAACATTCTTAAGAACTTCATCAATAACTGGCGTTATTGTCTTGTAGAAGTCATCCTTAAACTTCTTAAAGATCGGATCATTCTCATAAAGACTTACCTTTGTAGTACAAGGAGCTGGCATACTCTGGATTGCATCATTAACCGAATTCGGAATGAAGTTTACAAAGGCAATGAACCCATTGTAGTCATTATGATTCGCTTCACGGTTCATCAATTGATAGATAGGAATTGCCTCAATCATCCGACCATCCAGAGAAATGTGTGCTCGTGAAGACTTCATACTCTTATGACCATACTTAGGAAACTCCTTCTTCAAGGGGAAAGCCGTATTTCCAAGAACCTTGATGTAAAACAGTTCTAGTGTGTAGAATCCACCTGGTATAGAGATCTTCTGAGCAAATACATTCTGAATAGTACCATCAGCAATGTAGGATTCCATACAAGTCTTGAAAGAATGCCAATTCTTCTTATCATCACGACTACTCTTAAGACCAAGAGGCTTCTCATCAAGTTTAGCAGAGGTATTGATGATATTAACGCCGAATTCTGTATTCTGAAGGATGCTTTCAGAATACCGAGTCTGAATAAGTTCCTTTATTGCGTTGAATAAGTCAGTAGGCTTATCAGAAAGACTTTCAAGGATCTTATTTGCGTCAAAGTCAATTGAAATCTCTGTTCCAGAAGGATATAGTGTAGTTCCATCCTTGGTATCTTCATCCGAATCAGTATCACGACCCTTGAATGGTCCCTTAATCACTTGAATATTCTTGCCTGGGCGGCGATACTTAATTGTCCAATTTGCCTTCTTGTATTCAGGTTCCCACTTAGTCAGACACTTCTTAAGACCGTGTCCATTCCTGTGGAGGTTATCATTAGCCTTTGAGGCTGCCCACTGAAGTAGGCGACGCTCATTCTCAACACCCATACCATTATCTGAAACACGCAGATTACTCTTAGGACCATTAAGAGTAATCTGAATTGTAATCTTTGTTGCTTTCCCCTGACCAATTGAACCATCCATTAGTTCTGGAAGAACAAGAAGAGCCTCAGGAAAGTCATCTGTATAAGGAACTGCCTCGTGTGCACTACTGCGCCACAATGCGTGAAACTCATCCGTTCCAGTAAACTGAATATCTGCCATTTGCAACTGTACTAGCTGCAACGTATGGCATTCAATCAATTTTTTACTGTAAATTCGCCACAATAGGATTTGTCTGGCCATTCTTCCAGCAGATCCAGAAGCTCGCGATGTTATATGCAGGATCATTCCAGTGATTGTACAATTTCGTGTTCGTGCACGTCCAATCATAGCGCATAATCGTAACCTGTGTTCCTTTATCATCATATGTCGTATTCAGTAGGGAATCAGTGATACGCTTAAACTGCATTCCATTCGCCGTCAGTATTGCCTCTACATATGCCGGAGATGGCCGAGTACCTAACCCACTACGCGACTGATCACGCCGATCCGAAAGCTCATTTACTGTCACACAATCAGTTGGATCTTCTGAATCAATTACCTCAGTCTGCAAAATCAGAAAGTTTGATTTATTGCAAATATTCGCGAGGTGGTTGTCGATCGTAGCCAAGTGATTGAGCACCTGAATGTGCCAGCATAGATCATAGCTATTTGTCAAAGTATCAGTATTGGCATCAAAGGTTTCGGTAGGAATACCCTTTGCAATAAGTTCAGATACATTATCTGGGTGAGCATCTTTCGCCAATACATTTGCGCTCATATCAATGAGCCATTTAGCAAAATCACCGCCGCCCTCACCAATTGAAATAACTGACTTGTTCGCAAAAAAAGACGGCTCAAGGTACTTGAGTACAGTGGCCTTGATTGACTTGTGCACCTCTTGGTAGTGTTGACTATCGAATGCCATTTATACTTTACACTAGAATTTACTTTTTTCCACGTTGCTTTTTGAGAAGTCCAATACCCATCTTATTCTTAAAGGTATTGGTATCGTGAATGCGGTGAAGAATGGTTGCTTTACTATCCAGTTGAATCATCGGCTCGGTAAAATCATTTGTAAAGACGCGTTCTACAGCGCAAGGCTCTTTATCGTCATACTGATGGTCAATCAGATACGATCGCTTGTACGCAAGCGTGCAATTGAGCGCGTGCTTGTCGTGATACGGGCCTGCAACAAAGAGTTCTCCAGTCGCCATATTGCACATATAGACCTTGCTGCATCCCGCAATCTTCTTTCTCGGATGTTGATCAAAGGCATCAATAACCGTCTGAATTCTCGTCGGTGGATAGTAGTCGTCGTCATCCATAACAATAATTATGTCGCCTGTCGCTTCTGAATTTAGTCGATTGAGTTTGGCACCCATCGGCTGCTTTGTTTCGCTGACCAGATAACGAATGGTAAACTCACTCGTCTCTGCAGCACTAGCGAATAAATGGCCGACTTGCTTCTCTGGCGGCGCGTCATCCAAAATGAGCCACTCAATCTTACTATGATCATACGTCTGTTGTTTGAAATCTTTAATCAACTGTGGTATGAATTCTTTGCGGTCATACGTCGGTGTTATGACGGAGACGTGCATTTGGGTAGCCAATAGCGTTTAACGCGACCTTCAAATTTTGCACTATGAAAATTGAATTCCAGAGTTGGCCTATGATAGATACCTAAAAATGAGTACTACAGCTGCTGTGGTACAGAAGACTACAGCCGATATTGTATCCAAGTTTCTCGATGACGCTTGGTCAGAAAATCACGAGATGCCTACTATCAATATCTCAACCTGTCCTACCTGCGAGTCCAAGTTCGAAGAGTGGGAGCACCTTGACGTTAGCACGTGCCGAGGCTGTGGCACGGTCATCTCCCGGTGCCTGGATCTCTCCGCCGAGTATCGCTATTTCAGCCAAGATGACCGTGGCGGCGGCGACCCGTGTCGTGTAGGAGCACCGCAAGATATGCGCTTCCCCGCATCCAGTCTGGGAACTGTGATTCTCCCCACACAGAGCGGCGGCACAGCTAATTGCCGGTGGTCAATGAATAAAATTCGCCGCTACCACACCTGGAATATGTTGCCCTACAAGGAACGAAATCTCCTTCACGTCTTTGAAACCTTTCAGATCACCGCGACGAATCAGGGCCTCGATTCAGGCGTGCTTGACTTGTCCAAGGAATACTACGTAGCTCTGACGGCAAACTGCCAGAAGCGGGGTCTCTCCAGATCGGCCATTCTCGCATCCTGCGTGTTCTCCGCACTCAAGCAGGTCGGCCAGCCTAGGAAGCCGAAGGAGGTTGCCGATATGTTTCACATCAAGACGAGTGATTTCACAAAGGCATTCAAGTATGTACAGGAAGTTCTGGCACTCGCATTTCAGAAGGGTCATTTGAAGGGATTCTCCGGCTCACCGTCGTCATTACAGACGACACGTGCCTCGCATTACATTGCACATCCGCTCAGTCGCCTACCTCTCAAGCGATCTGAATTTCCGGTAGTTCTCAGTCTATCTACACGACTTGCTGATATCGCAGAGGATCTCTCGCTCTGCTCTGAGCATATGCCACCCTCTCTGGCGGCGGCGAGTTTGGCCGAGGCCATCAAGCAGAAGGGACATACCGATATTCCTGTAGATGCAATTGCAGGACTGTGTTCAGTGTCAGCTGGAACATTGATGAAGTGCTGGAAGCGTCTGGAAGATACAAAGAAACAGTGGCTGCCGCTACTTATACCCGCTGGAGAATCTAAGTAGTTATGTAGATGGGTGGTGCAAACTCAACAATAAATTTTAGTAAACTAAGAAGACCTTCAAAAATAACCTCAGGAAAAGAACTAGTTGCATCCACAAAAGAGGTTCGTGAGATGGCCAATTCACTTTTTCGTTTTATGTACGACGAGTTCGGTGAAAAGGAGATTATGGATATGGCGACTGAACCTGAAAAGTACGTGATCGCACTTTCAGATTTAATAACAGCCAAGTTCGAAGTTCTCGGCTACATTACGAAGCAGAATCAGATCGGTGAGATCTATTTCAGCACGTACGATGATCTCAATCCGAGAATCTCAAAGCCTGAGATTGTTAACTCAGAAAAGGTGCGTCTCCAGGAAAACCAGCGGCAGTATGCGATGATCATCGCCTTTTACTATGTTCGCCTCTTTCAGATTCTTGGATCGCTCTTGATTGTTATCAAGGATTTGAAATGGGAGATACCTGGGCGGCCTGGAGATGTTCCGCTGAATATTGCTGCACGACAGGCACCAGCGTACGCTGGACGTCCTATTCTACAGCAAGGAACAGTGCTTCCGCGGTGGCAGTCTGTACAACAAGGCGGTGCAATCAGCGAACCTGCTCTAGGCGCCTACGAGTTCTTACGCTACTATCTTGAACCTGTTTCTGAAAATGATCCTATCAAATCAAAGTATACACCGAAAGGAAATTCGCTGCTTTTCAAGATAAGTCCTAATTTGTATTTTGAGTTTGATCCTACCTTGAGACAAATTAGTCCTAGTAGAGATCAAAAACAAAAGCTTATACTCCTAACAAAAACATCTGGTGTACTAAAACTAGAGGATTTTGACACAACAATAATAACTATCTCACCCCAACCTCCTGATTATAAAGCTCCAAAGGAAATCTCAACCATACAAGAATTAAGGCGCTATATTCCGTATACAGTGAAACTCGGAATTAAACCGAAATCGATTGGAGGAACTCGCCAACCCTATGAAATACTCTTTGAAAGAGATCCTTCCTTTGAATCCTATCAAGAAGTCAGCCAGTTCGCAAAAGGAACAAAATACATAATGAAAGATGAAGATGGAACTTTTGTTACGTCTGCAACTGCTGTTATAAAACAGGATCCGATCAGCCGCGTAAAAAGTCTAGGTAAGATCTTTGAAAATACACTTTTGGTGTATCTGATCTCACTGACAAAAAATCAGTCAACTGAACTCTACACGGCCGATAAAGAAAGAGAAAATTCGCCGATCAGCCAAAGAAAAATCGGTCAATTGAAAGAGAGTCTCAAGAATCCTCTGCTCGACGAAACCTACAAGGCGATGAAGAAAGGAACACAAGTAAGGGAAGGTGAACGACTCGAAGCCTTTCAGCCCCACTGCATTTCTCGCGCTCTCCAGCTTCTTGATTCCAAGTCAATTCAGGATCTTTTACCATCAGATGCAAAAACGAGCGTCTGCAAGTACTCGATCGGCGACAAGGTTGGTGCTTCAACTCTAGGGCAGTATGTGCCTACGAAAACACTTTCACAGCTCTACGGAAAAGTGAACCCTGCCGACTTCAAGAAATCTGAAGTTGTTCTGCGTGCTTTTGTACAGACGACAACCTCGTCTCCTAGCGGAGGTCTCAGTGTTGCACAGCTGAAGGGAGTTGATCAAAAGGAAGAGGCCGATGATCTACAGTCTGCAATTGATCGTCTGAACAAGGCATTTAATCTCCTACAGGATACTTTGCCTGTTGTCGATGGTATTATATCAATTCCTGTACCCAAACCGAAGGCCTGTAAGACAACTGATGAACTAAGTGTAGGAAGTCAGCCGACGACGTTAGAAATGCAGGGATATGCACAACAGCTCCTTGCATTTCACGTGAATCAGACGGTTGAAATCTCGAAGTTTCTCGAGAGCATTTTTGATATCAAGAAGGATTCGGCGACGGGCCGCTGGATAGCAAAGGGACCCAAGCAAGAGTATATGTTTGCAGGGTTTCCTGTTATGGATCAGCTCACGAAGCAGGCGCGCGAGCTGCTCGTTGACTATTACTCTGGCTGCGAAACCATTTATCAGAAGGGTGTCAAGTCTTGGTCAGAATCACAACCGAAGTCTAGCGGTGCCAATCGGCCTGCGGGTCTTAATGCAGCAGCTCCTGCAGCACCTGTAGAACCCTAAACTATAAAATCTCAGAACTCGGAGCCGCGCCAAGCCACTTGCCAACTGTAAACCGAAACGCATACAAAAACACGGGTGAGTCATAGACCCAGCCGCGTTTTTCATCGACCGCATCTACCGCTGTAGCAAAGACAATACAGGCCGGCAGATCATTATCGAGCGCATCTTCCCATTGTTTGATCACTTTTGCAGGAAGCCCCTTCTTCTTTCGCAAACCCTCAACCCGTACCAAAGGCAAACCCGTTTTCTCATCTTCAGCCTCAAACGGATATGCGTACAAGCCACATCCCTCGCGCATCTGAGATCTATCCCTAGTGCCAGCACGACGCCATCTCCAGACGGTACCGTAGATGGGTATCTGATTACCCAAAAAAAGGGGCAATCCTTCCTTGATAAACACGTGAGCCTTGCGGCCAATCTGATACGTTATGAAATCAAGAAGATTCAGTAGTCCAGATGCAATCTTCTTGCCACGCCAAAGCGGATGTACACAGAACCACTCGACGATTCCAAAAGGTTTCGAACTGCCGCCACATTTTGCAGAGGCAAGTGTATTCGGATACGGTGAGGGACACGTGAAACTCGCAACGCATCCCCTAACAGTTCCTCCAGGATCTTTGGCAACAATCCAAATCGCATTTCTCTCTTTGAATGTCTGACGAACCCATTCAGCCTTGACAGCGCATCGAGTCTGTGTATGTTTCGGTTCGAACCATTCATTCAAAAGACGAGCGATCTGATCGACATCATCTAGAGAACCAGGTTGAATCGTACAGCAAAGATTCAAAGAATTATGCACTGTCGGCTTTTTAGCAGTTTCATCGAAGGCAAGGTCCTTGTCTGAAATCCAAGCCTTGAATTGTACGAGCGCACTACTCTTATTTGACCAGAACATACTTACTTGATAAAATTGAAATTTGTCGCCTTAAACTATACGCACGGCTCAAATGTCAATTCCTGAATATAATATGACGGCGTTCACCTCTTCTCTAAAGGATATTAAGCTACAGATAAAGGAACCAGAGTCGGAGATTGAGTTGCTTAGACCGAAGCGTTGTCAGATGACCGAGTGCCGGCAAAAGATTAAGCTAACCGATTCGGCCTGTAAATGCAAGTCATTCTTCTGTACTGCACACAGACACTCTGAGCTGCACAACTGTACATTTGATTATCGTCAGACTGCTGCTGCAAGACTAGAGAAACAACTAATCAAGACTCAGGCAGACAAGTTGGAGCGAATCGAGTAGAGATCTCAATTGCAAATAATCCGGTTGACTCCTGACACTCTTTAGAATTTATATTTGGAAAGGTTTTATTCCAGAGATTCCAGAGTTTAAGAGCATAGGGTGGCTTCTCAAATAAAAGCATTTTTGTTTTTTCATCAGAAAATACCATCTTAGATTCTTTAATTGAATGAAATCCTGCTTCATCTTCACAACTCAAAAATGGAACTAAACTCCAAAGTGTAAATAATTGAATGTCATTCTGTATGACTTTTTTAAAGAGCGTGTCTAGCCAAAAATAATCATCTGTTTCGGTTCTAGAAAGCCAGTAGTCATCACACTCTTTCTTCCACTGGCTGATAAATGGATTATTAGGTTCTGCAAGTATGAACCAGCTTGCTGGGCCTTCTTCAATTGGTAGGCCTGCTCCATCTCCGTGATACATCCAAAAACCCGCCGGTTTAACTGCATCTGAGCACCAACGATTTAATGGCTGCATACAAAGCATCGTTGAATCGGCCCACACACCTCCATAATTCTTAAGAAGTGAAAGCCGAATGATATCGCTTTTTGCCTGAGGAGTGATCGTTTTGCTCGAGTCATACATATAGTCAATATCAGATACTAAAGTACGCACTTGTTCTTCATCGATGAGTTTAACGGTCCAGTCTGGATTATTTTTAATCCAAGACTCTACAATACGCTGTTGAAGCCAAGGAGCCTTATCCCAACCCTGTAGCCAAAGAATCCAGATTGTTTTGTTTTGCATTATTTACTAAAGAGAATTTGCGTTTAGACTTTCCAAAACTCTGGCATATGTTTTCTAATCCAAGCGCGAATTTCATCCTCATCTTGAGATTTTACCGGGAATTCAACAAAATGCATCGCTACATTTACTTTATAGGGTGTTGCAAAGACGACCTGAAACTGATCGTCCTTCCAACACCAGGATGTCATCGCATACGGCTTCCACATCTTATAGGGACGGCAGTCCCGAAAATCCTTCCAACTCTTGTATGGAAATGTCATTGAATACAATTCGTTGTTTTCAGGATGGTGAAACCAGAGGGAATTCATTTCCCATAAAGGGCTCTGCTGTGATTGTGTTTCCATAGTACTTGTTGTTTAGAGTAAAGCCAAAGTTATTCAATTTTTTACTGGCTACACGCAGCAACGACAGTTGCATTGGTCTCGAACTGATTCGTTGAGTTTAGAATCTGAACCGTAGAAGCACCGCGGAGATTTGTCTTTGACTTTGACTCAACACAGTCGAGGTACGTGGCAAACTCTTCAGCCGTACGATCTGCAAACTTGTTAGTCCAAGAATTATTGGTTGATTGAATTGTCGCCAGATTCTGAGTGTAGATCGTCTCGCGGTAATCGCGCTCTGTCGGCTGGTAAACCTTGCCATTGATTTTTGACCACTTCTGAAAGGAAGGGAACTGCGACTGCGACTGCGACTGCGACTGTGACTGCACCTTGATTGGAGAGCTTAGAACAGCAGCACACGTTGCCGTATAGACAACAAGAGCCAGCATTTGATATAGTTAGTATACAGAATTTGTGTTTAGATTGCTTTACTTTACTCCATACAACCGCTCAATCATAATGAGTTTACCTTTATAATAAATGGCTTCAACAAACTGAAAGCGTTCAAATGCGTGAATGGTTTTTCTTCGCTGTCCTTGTTGTACAATGTCGATTTCATCCGTTGATTTTATCACATAACCAGCGAGCCTTATTGCGTCTTCATAGGTCTTAATTTCTCGAAACTCCTTTGATGTTATGTAGATAGTATCAATTCGCATAATATACTTACGGCCCAAGACATTTCCCATTACTTTAGTCTTAGTAAAAATCTATAACAAGTATAAAGAGAATGTCATTCTTCAATAGATTAAATCCATTTCGTAAAGCTACTCCTGCCTTCATAGGCCCTGTAGCATCTCCTACTGCGAGTGATGCTAGATGCGACAGTGAAGGGTTTTATCAGCACTTGGGTGAGTGCTGGAATGACTCCATTCAGATGATTTTTCTATTTAGTGATGGCCTTAAAGAAATTGTTCAACCTGCACTACTGGATCCGAATTTTGATTCTACTATGGAATTGATTATTAGTAATATAAGAGAAAAAACTTTCTTTCTATTTAATTCTGACTTAGAAGGTCTCAATACAAAAAATCAAGGCACAGTTAATAAATTTTTTGAAAATAATTCAACTAAAGAATTATTAGCTAGTAAAATCCGTGAAAGAAAAAACGCAATCATAGAGTACTTTAAAGTTCTGAAAAAGCGATTTATGCGGCACTATAACAATGAAGGCATTAGACGAGAAACTTGTGATCTTAAGAGTGATAAAGAACATAGTGTGTTTCAAAGAATGTCAGAAATATCAAGAGCAGCAGGTCAAGATGGCATTGCAGCAGCCGCATTAGGTCATAAAAATACAGAAGGTGTTAATCGGTCACACATAAATATTGAAGAATTAAAGAAGAAGAAAAAAGAAAATCAATACAGTCCAGGAGGAAATGTATACGATGAATTTTATTTATTTAACCTTTATAAATTAGTCTTTTTTAGTAATTATCAATTTAATTGGAATTGGTTTCCATCAACTATAATAATGAATGAAAATCTTGATAGTGGTTATGATATAACTATAGATCTATCTAAAATATCCAATGATCTTATAACTAATTCAAAAGCAGTATATATTGTATCATCAATCAATGGTGAACAAGGTCATGCAACTGCTTTTTATACTTGTGGAGGATCACAAATCTATTATGAAGATAATTCAGGAATCTATCCATTTTCTTGGAAAGAATTTTTACTAAAGGCAGTTGAGTTATATAAAAATGATGATAGCACTAAATTATTTTGTGGTGATAATACTCAAACTAGTAATGTAGTTGAAGTTCAAGCAGCATCATTTTATCCAATTATAAGAACTGGTGAGACAAAACCTTTTACATATTATACATTTATAAAAGATTCACCTTTACTTGAATCAAGAGATGGAACATTTGAATATAATGATGTTTCAGTCAAAATGCTTGATGTAGATGACGCAAAACGGGGAAGTACGGAGGATAGGTTACTTCGTAAGATTACCTCTTTAATTTTTATGACAATTAATAATGATCAATCTGTAAATACTCAACGATTCAATCGTACTGCTCGCCACGGTTCTGTTAATTTAGACTATTTTATTAATTTAGTAATAAATAATCCTGATCCTAAGAAAATACTACAGTTTTTAAATGAATATATACAGTCAAATATATTTGCAAAAGATGTTTTTAGTACTTTAATAGGTTCAGCTCTAGAAAAAATTAGACCGATAAATCCTGAATTAAATAAGAGATTATTAGAACTAGCAGAAGCTCAATTAGATTCGACTGATGTAGAAGAACTTAGAAAAAAAATACCACCGATTTGGATGGATAAGCGGGGTAATATAGATAATGAGTATTTAAATACATTAATAACAGCAAGGGATGCTGAAGGAATACTAAATGTATTTACTGAATATCTAAATTCTAATGAGTTTAAATCTAGAGATAGATCAGTAAAGTTATTTAATTCAAGTTTTCTTGTTTTTACAAATTTTATTCCGATAAATATTGAATTATTTGAAAAACTATTTGAACTAATAAAAGATAATCTAGGAGAATATAAAGAAGGAATTCAAAAACTTATAAACTATAAAAAAGATATAGAAAAATATAAAGCGAATCCAATCTCAGAAGGCGGCTACAGAAAACGAAAGACTCGTTATCAAAAACGATTGATAAAGAGAAAAACTCAAAAGAAACGTAGATCAAGAGGTACTCGCTAGGTAGCTAAGCAGCTACGCTATTTAGCTACGCTTGACCAAAGCGGTAAAACCAAACAAGATACAGATCCACCCGCCAGCTCAAATTCAGAGACATTTACGTGCTCCACGTGCATACCTGTGTATTTTCGCATCCAGGATCTATAGTCAGGGAATGCCAGCTTCGGAGCAATTAGTAAGGTGTCATTGACTACCACTGAATTGCACCCATATAGAAATCGCAAAGGAACGTGAACACACTTCTCCTTGCCAAAGACCTTTTCTATTTCCTGCTGCGATGCTCGATCAAAACTCGTGTTATGATACAGACAACGCCCATTCGGCAGCGGTAAAAAACACAAATCCATATGGTACGTCGTCGGCTCGACAATACGTAGGCGGTGAATCGTCGGTGGCATCCATCCTAGAGCGGCAGCCTCCTTCAAAATAATCTCTTCAACTGCTCGAATGCCTGCAAGAGTTGATCGACCCGCACCATACGCCATCCATAGATGCTTGCCATCGTGAGACCAGCGACAATCACCCTGACCTTCAAAATATAATCCTTCTCTTTCTGGCAATCTGTAGATATTCTTGATACCCTGCGATTCAAGAAATCGCTCAACAAGATCTTCCTCACCGCGTCTCTCCTTCTTTGCATAGGACGATATGATTGCAGTATGAACAGGCCAGCCCCTCATAAAAAGAGCCGAATTTGATACAAAAACCATATCTGGAAAACGATTTTCGGAGTTGAGGGCCGAGGAAGTAATCTGATAGACCGGAACTCGATGTCTAACGAAGCGTTCGACTAGTCTGTTGTACTGATCTCGAGCTCGTTCAGAATCAATCTGAGATGTTTTGTTTGTTAATGGATTGATCGCGTAAGATATTCTATATTGCTCAGGTGATACAAGGACAACGCCATCCAGCATTTACTTAGACAATAGGAAGTTTATAAATATAAATACTTATGCCCTTTTCAATGTAAAGATACGATATTCCTGACTTTGACTCAGGAACATCAACCTCATGACAGCTTTCTCCGTACTCTTCGTAATACTTCAAATCCTCATCGAGAGTCTCCTTGTGCTTCAGCTTGACCGCCGCAACAGCGTCATCATAGTTCTTGTAGGCAATCGGATACGGATCTCCGTTCTCAACAACAATGTATATATAAGTATTCATTCTTGTTGTACTGATAGAGTCTACTTTTTTCAATTTTTTACCTAATAAAGATCTGATTCCGTCATATCATACAAATCTCTTTTCAGAATTTTAGGGTAAATATAACGTTGATAGTATGCATCCTCCGCTGTAGGAACGTGGCTGGTCTGTAGCTGGACCATTGTTCCAGGACTCATTCCAAAATTCTCCTGAACCTTGAACAATGCAAGAACTGCAATAACCATTAAAACAACTAAACCTAAACACCACTTCATTATTCTTTCTACTTTATGAACGCTTTTTTCCGCTCATACGTTGCACATACATTGCGACAATTGTGGGCGACCAACGACCCATCATCTGCGTCTCCCTCGGATCAAACCACCGAATGGCATCCTTTTCCTTGCGATCACGCTTCATACGCGCAAATGCCTTCGGATGTTCCGCCAGCCAGGCAAACCACTCAAGCGCTACATTCAAAGCCTGCGGCTTGACATAGGCCTGAAAGATATGGTACTGAAAAAAGGTATTCGGAGGATAATTAGGCTCGCGATTCTGGTAAATGAGGCCTGTATGACGTAAATTGCGTAGCGGCATCAAGTGCGCCTCTTCATCCACCTCACGCCGGACATTTTCCTCAAGGATCTTCATAATCGGTGTTCTCGGATGCTTGAGCGCATCCTTTCCTTCCATCTGCCCTTTCGGCGGCTCCCAAACGCGACCCTCAGAGTTTCCACCCGTGCGCTTTACAACTATGAATCGCTTTGCATCAAAGTGAGCTCCCTCTTCGTGAATAAAGCAGCAACTCCGCAAATAAACGCGCCATCCTTCTGTGGGGTGTTCAACGTAAAAATAAGCTTTTACAGGATCATAAGGTAAGTGTTCTGCGCCTCGGATAAGATCCGGATCAAAGATGTCCAGAATAGGTGTAGCTGATGCAGAAGTGGGCATCTATTGGATTATTATTTGTTTTATTTAGACTGCTGGGCATTTGAAATGCCCGTTGGTCTAGATCCATTTACACATCGTCATACCAGCCGACAATGAGACCCGTTGCAGGATCCTTCTTTGCAACTAGATTCTGATAGACCGGCCGGCCCTGGAAATACCCAGGCTGCTTGGCAAGATCATTGAGAACCGCCGAGGTTCCAAAGTAATCGTGCTTGGCAACCGGCTCCTCAAATCCGTGAGCCAACGTAATGCACTCATATCCCTCCACATCCACTACGTGGCCCTTATTGAGCACCAAGTTGTAGACCGTCTGAATGAGTCGCTCACCAAAGAGATAGTGATCCGCAGGAAAGACCCACGGTCCACCTGCCTTCAGACGAATCGGGTGCCACGGCGTGATGCAGAGGCCATTGATCTGAACCATCGTCTGCGCCGGCCGCTTGGAACCGATTGTGACTAGGCAGACAACATTTGCAGGGCCCTCAGGTGTCCAGACCTGGTCATCAGGATTAATATCCTTGATGGCCTTTCGAGATCCATCCGCCATCATAACTCGGTTCTCACCGTGAAAGCAGCCGCCGCCCGAATTGTAGAAGACTGCCATCGACTGTGGCGAGGAATATGCGGGTGCTCCACCACCTCCTCCACCATAATATCCCTTCGGCTGAGCGGAAACTGACGGAACCGGTGGCGGTAGATCGCAGAATGCCTTCTCCGCAACATTCTGAAGCTCCTTGAAGAGCGGGCCACCATAGATCTGAACACCAGGATCCTTAAAGTTCATACACATCTGTAGCTTCTGGGCTCGCAGATAGGAGCGCAGATAGTGCTCACCCCACTTTCCGAAATGGTTCGGCGAGACAGCGAGACCCAGCTGGCCCTCAGGATCTGATCCCTGCAGATCACGGGAGAAGGCGACTACACGCGGCTCAGACGATGCAGCAAACTTTGCAGCAAGTGTCTTCAGCCTCTCGATCGTCGCACCTGTACGATTTGCAGACTCAACCGCAATTACGTTTTCAAGAGTCTCGATAAGCTCACTGTGTGCTAGAGCAAAGGTGCAACCAATCGGCTCAGACTCAAGAGGAACAACCTTACCATTCAAGCAAATCTCCTGGCCACTGTAGGAAATCATAGTCTCATAGGTCTGACCACCCTGGAGAAGACTGTTGTGTAGATAGATCAGCTTTCCATCACGCGTTAGCTGAGGGTTCCGAGCAGCCGAGGAAAGAACAGATGCAAGGAAGTTGATGAAGATTGTACCTACCATCGTGGCATCAGGAATGAAGCCAAAGAGGCCATTACCCCAGAGAGCCAAGTCCGCCAGAAGCTTGCTATCCAGCTTATAGCCGAAGCCAAACGTGTGCAGAGTCCAAGGATTCTTCATAACGATGCGGTTCTGGAGCTCATAGAGGATTCCTCGCGGCGGATTGATGTTCGGAAAGCCGTCCGTCAGCAGCAGGCCGACAATGTTGCGACCTGCGAGTTCATCTGTGTTCGCAATCTCCATCGCGTGGCGAAGACCCTCAAAGATATTCGTCTGCGAATCCGGCTGCACATATTCAAGAGCGGCCTCAACACGCGCCTTACCCTCCTTGTTCATCCGAGTTGGCCGCAGCACAATCTGCGCATTCGTCGAGTACGTAATGATCGAAAGCATATCATCATCACCGAGAACCGCTGCCATCGTCCGAACTGTATGCTTCACCAGATCCAGACGTGAGAATCCATAGGCCTCTGCAGACTTCTCATCGTCCGTACTCTCAGCCATTGAGCCAGACGTATCCACGATGGCCAGTAGAACAATCGGCTGACGAGTCTCAGGCTCTTCAGTCTTGATTGTCAGATGAACTGCCGCATCTGCAGGATACGCCTTGGCAATAAGAGTCTTGTTTTCAAACTTGCCGACCAGCTTCGGCGTCTGAAAGTGCAGAGGCTGCTTTGCCAGCATATCACGAATCGTATTGCGAAGTGCGATATTGGGAATAAGATTCATCGAGGTCAGAGGAAGATTGGTCTTGGGGCTCGTGATATTATTCACGAGCCACTGCTCAATTGCCTCGCGCTCATACGTATGTCCGTCAGCAGCGATAACAGGATCCTGCATCAGGCCGAACGTGATGGGGCAGTAGAACTCATTCGGAATCGAAGAGGCCATTTCTGTTGTGTGTACTTACCAGTACAAACAACAGGTAGTTCAATTTTTGTTTTTATGCTTGTTATTTGGAAATCTCACGGATGAGTAAACAGTAGCACATATGCGTACTCAAACCCTGCAGTCACCAGATCAATATTTCCCTCATATTTCCATCCAGCCGTCTGAGCCAAATGTACAATATCTTTGATATCAGTCATATTGAGCGTATGCCGTTGACGTCTGACTGACTTATCCGCGAAGCGGAACGTCTCGCGAAACTCGGCTGCAGGATCCTGCAAATCAAATTCAGCCTCATACGAGAACCGATCAAACTCTACCTTGCTCTTTGTTATGCGTTCCTTTGTGTATTTCTGTAGTGATACACCAACGAACGGGCTAGCCGCCTCTAGCATCGGATCAAACTTGTACTTGTTGACGACTTCAATCGCGATTGACCCTCCAGGGCGAATCCAATGAAAGAGATTCTGAAAGAGACCCGCCTTATCTATAGAGTAGTAAATGACAAAAAAGAGAACAACTGCGTTGCTAAACTGTCCTGCAGTGAACGTCGCCTGCTGATTCATATCACCCTGTAAAAAGGTGACGGAGTCCTTCTTTTCTTGTGATAGAGCCATCGCCGGCAGTACTACATTACGAGCACGCCGGAGCATCGCCTCACTCTTGTCTAAGCCAACGATTGAATGTACTCCCATTTTGGCCAGAAGAACCGAAGCAATTCCTGTTCCACAGCCAACATCAAGAACATCCATTTCATCCGTAGAGGCCGTCTTTTTCCACTGATGCAGAATCAGAGCAAGCTCCTGCGGATATCTACCCGAAAGTTGCGTCAGATTATCGTAGACGCTCCCATAGAACTCATCAAACAGTTCCTCATTCTCAAACCACGTAGTTCTTGATACCTCGGCATCACTTGACGCGCCAGTAAATCCTTCACTGAAATCAGATTTGATGATCTCGTATTTATCCTTGTAGATAAGCCAAATATAATGGAGGATACCCATAAGAATTAAAAACAGTAGAATCATTTGAAATGCGGATAACGTTGATATCTCACTCATCTCTTTGTTATGAAGATCTCTTTTTTCTACACGTCTTTGCCCGACTCGATTTCGTACATCCACTGCGAAAGACTTTGAGAGTCTTACAAAGGGCTGAGTACTTGCAGCGATTCAAGAGTTCCAACTCGGTCTCTAGTGCGCAGCGTAGAGACCATAGCCACTTCAATGTCTTATCACGTGTTGACAGATCTATGTCATCGAATGACCCATTTTTTAGCCAAGAGGCTCGCCACTCAGGAAAGGGTAGAACTGCAGCGAGGCTGCGCCAAAAGAGAATGTACAATGGAAAACGTTCATCGGAAGTCAAACAATTCCACTGGTTCTTCTCATCATAGTCCACAAGCAGATGGCAAGGCGGCGCACCCTGTATCGGAACAGACTGCTTCGATGCCAAGGCCATCGGATGAAATTCTGCGATTGAAAACAGAAAGTCCCATCCTGGAAACTCTGTGCGAGTGCAACCAGTTCGCAAGAGATCTGTATAGTATTTCTCGACGGCTTCAAACGGCGGATCCTTTTCAGTCGTCAAATTCTGAGATCGCAGCTTCGCATTCACTTCATTATGAATTCTCCAGAGCCACTTTGATAATGTCTCTCGTGAATGAAGTGCCTGCGCTAAAGGATGCTTCTTCATATGAATAGTCAGATTCGACCTGCAGTATTTGCAAGGCAGCACAAATGGAAGCATCTCAAAGAATGTCTGCATAGCTTTTCGATCTGTTGCGGGTGTGTATGCAAATGTAATTGCGTGTAGAAGTTTCCAACCGGAAGGCCCCCAAAATCGGGTATCCATCTACTTGGGCTTATAAAGATAAGAGCTATACTTGTATAGATGCTCCCTTCATCAAACTTAGCATTAGGAATTGTCTGGAAGGGAAATGGACTAACGCCTTGTGATGCAATTCAGATTATCGCAGTACTTCAGTATTGGTACATTCGTCTATATCAGGCAAATACGATATCTTGCTCTTTTGAGCAGTTTATCTTTGATGCAATAACAAAAAAGAAGGTTGGTCCTGTGATTGTTGAATGGATCGACGCTGCAAATATCTTTACTTATTCAATTCTGCCTTGTATAATGATTCTGAATGGATTCTGGTATTCATTTCCAATTTCAAAAAAGATAATACCTATTTGCGTATCAATGTCCTGGATTCTTGACACAGTAGATGAAACAAATGCAACTGAACTCAAAAAGCTAGGCCCTATCGGCTGCCGTGAACATCATACGGAATGTCTACTGCAACTTGCAAATGTTCCTTGCTATTTTTCAGGCTGTATTACTTCAGTTATTGAACAAGGACAGTATAACTATCTATCTCTCTTCAAATCTACAACCACAGAAATTGCTGATAACAATACTGTCTATACTAATTTTGCTGAACCTATTGCACTCGCGTATGAGCAACTCTATTTGATGGCTCAGACTCCAACTCCTATCAGGACTTCGAATCTGAATGTATTTGTTGCTGCACGGGCATTTGGAGTCCCTGCTACTTTAGTTGGTGAACCCACACCATATCAGCTAATGCTTGTTGATAAGGCTATGATTGAGCCGCATAAACTGAAGGAGAATATGAATGCGACACTTCAGAAGTTAATCTAGTGACCACCTCTCAGACGGAGTACAAGATGCAGCGTAGATTCCTTCTGGATATTATAGTCGCTCAATGTACGACCATCCTCGAGCTGCTTACCAGCAAAGATCAGACGCTGCTGGTCGGGAGGAATGCCTTCCTTGTCCTGAATCTTTTGCTTTACAATTTCAATTGAGTCAGACGGTTCCACGTCCAGCGTAATTGTTTTTCCAGTTAACGTCTTTATGAAGATCTGCATTGTTATACTTATTCTTATAATAATTTAGTTTAGACGGCGATATTTTCAACTTTTTTACAAACTCTAGGGTCCCCATTCTTGTGGTGAAACCTCTTTTTGCGATGAACAATTTAAACCATCATTTATTAGCTTTAGTCTCAAGGGACCCATTTTATTCTTCATTGTATCGGATACAACGATAGTAGATTGCTTTTCAGATGTCCGTTTCCAAATACAGACAAAATCTGACCAATGACTTGGCATTGTTTGCATAGTTGTATGAATATGAAAGGTCTCTTCTACAGAAACTGGATAAGGTATTTCATTTCCATAGGATAAACTGGCCCAATAGGCTAAAGCCTGCCCTGCATCTCCATAAAAACGCCAATTATCACCAGGAACACAGTGATACGAGCCCTTTGAAGGTGCGTTTATATAAATGAATCCATCGTTTTTTGTAATTCTACACATTTCTCTGAAGGTAATCCAAAAACAAGGATCGTGTTCAAAACAAGAGGAAGAAATAACTAAATCAACTGAACCGTCTGCAAAGGGTAATTTTTGCCCAGGTTCAATAACAACGTCTACCGATTCACAGGGTGTAAGATCTACGCAAATATATTTCATATTTAAGTTCGTATAGTAATTTCGAAACCGTTTGTGTCCATCAGCACCACCAATATCAACAACGACAAAGTTATCCTTACCGTATAAATCAGCAAAATATTCTCCTGCTTTTTTACTTGTGTAATGCATATAAATTGGTTAGTTATTTTGCTTTACATCCCCATTCCTAACTGGCTTTGCCAGTACTACGTATGGGCATTACATGCCCATTCCTAACTGGCTTTGCCAGTACTGCGTATGGGCATTACATGCCCATTCCTAACTGGCTTTGCCAGTACTGCGTATGGGCATTACATGCCCATTCCGAACGCCTGCATATTCAGCGGCGCCAAGAATGGACGCACAGTCTGCGCCGCCTCCTCAGACTTGCACTTGACCACCGTCGGTGGGCACACGGGTCTCGGGCAAGGGGCCGGAGGTGCGCACTTGGTCGGTGGCGGGCACTTGATTTCAGGGCAACGGGCTCTCGGGCAAGGAGGGCACTCACCTGCCGACTTCTTGCACATACTGTTATCAATGATGACAGGCTGCGGCTTCGGGATGCTACTCTTCAGAACGTACTTGCTCAAATCAGGAACGGGCGGGCACTCCGTCTTCAGCATATACAGAGACATATCAGGTGCAGTTCTGCAGGGCGGCACCTGCGACTTCAGAACGTACTTGCTCATATCCGGTTCAACCGTACGCGGGCACGGTGCAATCGGAGCGGGTGTAGGGCACTTTGGAGCCGGATTTGGGCAACTGCACGATCCACTCTCGCCACACGATTCGCAGACCGGAGATGACCCTCCAGTAAATCCATCATAATTTCTAAATCCTGCAATTCTCATACAACCATAGGTTCCAATTCCTCCCAATATGAGAGCTGCAACTCCTACAAGAAATAAATGGATTAAGGTGATCTTCATACCCTTCTATCGTTAGTTGCTAATTTTACGACGACCCTTATAAGGTCCAACCAGACCAATTATCAGGTGGGCATCCACACGCCTGCGGCAATCCAGAATCGAGCGTCGCACCTAGACGACCACAGATCATCTTCGTGTAGCCTCTCCAAGAGAAAGCCGGCGACATAACAGATCCAGCCGGCAAGCAGCCAAAATCGGCGGGATCTAGACCACGCAAACGAATCTGCTCGCAGATGTCCTTATTACGTTTCTTCCAGTCAAGTCCTGATTTGGATGTATCAATAAAACTGGGTATTGAGGTATCAAACGGCGATCCCGTCATCTGAGGGCTATATGATGAATCAGAGGATTCTCCAGAACTAGATACTTGCTTTACATCTCCTTTAGAGTCAACCGCAAATGATGCATTGTAGTTCGTGCCCATATTGTTAGAAGTACCTGTAGATGAAGAAGCTGTAGATGAAGTAGTAGATCCAGATCCGTTGTATCCAAACGAAACATCCACATTAAAGTTGCCATTCTTCTGAAAGTTCTTCAAGACTGTATCAAGATTACTTGGTCCTACTATCGAAGCGAGTGCTTGTCCAGTAGGAGTTGCAGCAAATTCACTCGTGCTACCACTGCTGCTGCTGCCACTGCCGCTACCACTTGAGCTAAATAGATCAGCGATGGCCTTTGCAGGCGATGCCAAATTCGGTAGAATTCCATCAATATCCTCCTTAAAGACCGGAACATCGGTTGCGGTCCAGATACCTTTATCCAATTTGTTGATCATATCCGTGATTGCCGAGTACATATTCTGGAGATTAAGGATACGTGCTTGAGTGACCGCATCAACCGTTCCACTCGATGACAAGGTCAGAATCGCTGCATAGATGCTGCTTTGCAGATTCTGCAGATCAGTCGCCGTTGCACGTGTCTTTACCTCAGCCCCATCCGTAAACCCTTCCGTGATAACACCCGAAGTCTGGAATAGACGAACCTTTCTCTGCAGATATGTGAGCTGCTGCTGAATATCTGCAACGTCCTGCTGAGTTAGTGATGATGGAATACCTGGATTGCGATCTAAGATCGAAACCTCCTGCTGCAACCTGCGACTATCAGATCGCAACTGGGTCAGAGGTAATGACACAGTCGGGTCGCTTGTATTCATTAATTCAACTCCCTGAAAGACCAAGAAGCCCCGTATGTCCTCAAACAGCATCTTCATCTGCTGTAGTTCAGCCGGTTGTAGCGCAGGATCCTGGTACGGAAAGGATCCAACAGATGCCTGTTGTGCATACGGGCCATACGGAAGCTCACCCGCAATACGAGGATCAGGAAGATAGTTCGTTTTCAAAATTACCTGATCGAGTGTTTTGGGGATGCTCGGTTCGGCGGGCATCACAGGGACTGGCCCTTGTAGAACAGAACTAGAGGCAAATCCCTCGTTCATCTTGAAATCGAGTAAGTGAGTGCTGTTAACAACCCAGATGATTGCCACAATCAAAAGTAGTAAGTATAGTATTTGTACAGTCTTCATCGAGACTCTATCTAATCGTTGGGTCAAAAATTAACTACATATTTATTTGCTTAAACTGTACTCAAAATATCTTCTCTTAAAACATCGTTCTGCGCACTTCCAACCGTCGAACTTGGTCTCGATGAAGCGGGTCGTGGTTGCTTTTGGGGACCATTCTTTGCCGGAGCCGTCATCTGGCCACCTGAAGATGAGTGGACCGATGAGCATCGTGAATGGACACCGAAAATCAAAGACAGTAAGAAAATGTCTGAGAAGCGACGTTCAGAAGTTGCAAAAGCCATTCAAGCTCTCGCAGTCGATTGGGGTGTTGGATCAGTGAGTGCTGCAGAACTCAATGAAAAGGGAACCACCTGGGCTAATCAAGAGTCCTTTCGTCGTGCAAAGACTGCTTGTTTTACCGGCCTAGAGCCTGAAGTGCTCCTGGTAGACGGTATTCTTGAGCCACTCATCCAAGGTATTCCGTATGAGTGTATTCCTGACGGTGATGCAACCTACGTGCCGATTGCTGCAGCTTCCATTCTTGCAAAAGTAGGACGTGATACGTGGGTTTCAGAATGGGCTAACAAAAATAAGGAGATCGCTGAGCGATATGATTTGCTGAACAATAAGGGATACGGAACAGCAAAGCATCGAAAGGGACTTGAGGTCTATGGAGCTCATAGCTTACACAGATCTCAATTTATTAGGAATTGGGTTGCTACTGATTCTACGCAGTCAGGATGTCTTATCCTTGACTAGTTCAGTGGCGGTTGGCCCGGTTTGTCTTGTTCTTGCGATTCATGCGGTTGCGGTTGCTGCGGTTCTTGCGGTTGGCCCGGTTTGTCTTGTTCTTGCGATTCATGCGGTTGCGGGTGCTGCGGTTCATGCGGTTGGCCCGGTTTGTCTTGTTCTTACGCTCTGTGCGGTTCTTACGAGAGGCACCGCGGTTCTTGCGCCACTGCCCATACTTGAGATCTCCAAGCATTTCTGCAGCCTTGGTTTGAGTTGTGTTAATGGAAAGACCAGACATCTTAGTATACTTGTATCCTATATTTTTATTTAAAAGCCAGCAGTCTTCTTCTCTTGTTTTAATCGTTGTTGCAAAATGTCCTCTACCCTTGCTAATCTGTAGAAGTTTTAGCGCATCTCCAGTTTTCTGTTTAGTCCCTCGAGCCCTCTCAATAAACTTTAACACTTCATACGGATATACCTGTAAATCCTGTTCGTCCGCACGCGCCAAAATAAACAAGTCAGGGATTCCTTCACTCGGAATATGCTCCATAGGACTCCAGCTGGCCGTCTCGACAAAATCAATAAAATCAGTTCCAATACCAAATTCCTTCGTTTCCAGCAAGGTAAGAGGCAACTCAGGGTTGCTAATTGTACGCAGCACGTCAACATAAGGACTCTCAATATAGAGACCACCTACAAGTCCAGGATTCATAAGAGCAGTGCTGCTAGCTAACAAGCCGCCTGCAGATCGACCGTACAAAACTGTCTTCATTGGCTCAACTCCCACTTCCTCTTGAAGGTCCAAAATCGTAAGCCGGAGAAGATCGATTGCATCTCGACGTCCACGACGCTGTCCTTTTTCACGCCATTTCTGCGTGTGATCACCTCCACCGGGAACCGAAACCGATGCGATCGCCCAACCCGCTTTCAGAAGAGGATGCCAGCGCGAAACGAGAGCCCCTGCTTTTGTAGGAATACCGTACGCGCCATATGCATTAATGAGAAGACCTTTGATTTCCTGTTTATCTGGACGAATCACAAAGGTCGGTGCGGGTTCAGGAGTATAGGTAACTGTAAATGGATACGGTAGAGGATTCGAGAGAGACCAAGTTCTTGTGTCAATTACATAGGGTTCATAGCGAACATCCGAAATCCAGAGAGTTGTAGGATCTCGTGAATCTGATTTGATCTCACCCCAAACTGTTGTTATGGCTTTCTCATCTCGATCATACAGAGTCTTCAGACCAAAGGATCGTTTTACAGTCCAGCCGCCAAGAATACTTTGCGACTCGATTGGCTCTTTTTCAGTCTGATCCACATAGAACACTGTTTCAGACACAAGAACAATATCTGCGCCTTTTGCTTTCCAGTGCACACCTTTCGATGAAACAAATCCTAGACGTTTAGTCTCATAGTCGTTCTCTAGAACAGCGACTGAGCCGTCTTCTAGACGCTTGATCTCAAGGATCTGAGTTGGGTTAGCAACACGGTAGAGTTCCTTTGAGGTTTTCGTTGTAGGGTTCCAAAGCCAGAGACTGTCGTAGTTTAGATCTTTCGAGGATTGTAGATAGACTAGATCTGAAGTAGGGAGCCAGGCAACCTGAGGCCCACACGGCATCTTCAGATGGTCGACTAGGGTCGGTTTACCTGTAGATAATGAATAGATGCTAATTGTAAACCGTTCGTATCCATCTGATTCAGGGACTGCTCCAGCGAATAGACCCGTCAGATCATCAATATCTGCATCCCATACTTTGATCTGAAAGTCCTTGGCAGACCACGTTTCAGCCGGTGTCCAGCCTTTGTCATCACCCTCTACAGTAAATCCTCTGTAGGTCCAAGATGGAAGATTAGTCTTGTACTTGTAGTGCGACATCCTTGATTGTTTGAAACCATCGAGTGCTTTGGTAAATCGGCGATTCTCTGCTAAGACTGCCTTGGAGAATTCAGATCCAAGCTTTTCTAGAGGTGCACGATCATTTGACCACGACAAAAAACCTAGATTTCTTATTTTTGAACTATGAGACATCGGATGTCTTCTACCGTGGTATCTCAAAATTCTTCAATTAGGGTCTAAATCCTAATTACAATCTATTTTAGATGAATAGAAATGAGATAATTAGAGAACTTGCGAGCGAGATGGTAAATGGAATTTGTGTTGAAATTGGAACTCATAAAGGCGAATTTGCTGAGGAAATACTCAAGACATTTCCAACCTGTACACTTTATTGCATTGATCCTTATTGTTCTTATCCCGAATATGATGATACAATAAATAAGACTACAGGCGATGCTATTTATATTGATACATCAATGCGCTTAAAAGATATCTATGGAGATCGAGTGCATTTTATTCGTGAATTTTCATCCAAAGCTGTTTCTCTAATTCCTGATCAAATTGACTTCTTATATATTGATGGAAATCACTCATATCCTTTTGTAAAACAGGATCTAGAATTATATTATCCTAAAATGAAATCAAATCGGTATATACTAGGTGATGATGCAGTTGATTTAGATGGAATACCTCGCAATTCAGCAGGCGATGTTCTTGTTGAATGGGTTTCAGGAGCATATGGGTATTATGGAGTTGTTAAAGCATTTCGAGAATTTACTGCCAAGAATAATCTGTATGGATCTTTAATTGGAAATCAGTATCTAGTCTGCATTGGATCATTAGAAACTGGGTTTGAATTACCTAGCTTTTCTGTTGGGTCTAAACAATAGAAAGGAATCACGTATCAGATGCGTCGTGTTGTTCTTTTATTCAACCAGTCCAATACATTTGGACTCAGTCAGGATGCGACTCTATTGGAGACTGCACTGAAGCATATCGGTGGTGAGGAATTTGAGTTTGTGCGCCAGGATCCTCTCCAGCCACCGAGCCCCGCCGACATCGTAATCCATCTTGAGGTTCCTCATCCTGTATGGATTCAGTGGGCACCTATTCAGATCTGGATGGTGAACCCTGAGTGGTGCGTGCCTGCGTGGGATTCCTACAAGGAACTTTTTACGGAGATCTGGGTCAAGGAGGAAAGTCGTATCAAGGATTTTTCCAGCAAAGCCGTGCACATTCCGTGGTGTATTCGGGGACCCCTGAAGCCGATTCAGTCGCTCGATAATGAAAGTAAGGGAGCTCTCTGGATTCTCGGTGGCTCTATCAATAAGCACATCGCTGCGAACAAGCTTCTTCCACTCTGGCCTGATAACTGTCCTGTTACTGTCACGACAGCTCTAACAGAAGCCGACCTCTCAGGAAACTTCCCTGCATCTGTAACAGTCAAGCGTGGGTTTCTAGAATCTATCGAGATGGAGAAGCTTGCAGTCCAGTCTCCCTTACACATCGCGATCAGTGCAGCAGAGGGCTTCGGTTTCACTGCAGCCCAGGCCGAGGCTCGTGGTGCATCCCTTTTGATCAATACAATTCCTGTCTACGAGGAAACCTTTGGCGGTAAGAAATACGCGACATTTCTCAAGACACCCGTTAATGCGATCAAGGAACACTGTGGTCTAGTTGCTGATCTGTCTGGGATCACAACTGTAGATATTCAGGGAGCGTACCAGCACGCACTCTCAGCCGATCGATTCGGTGGCAAAGATGCCATCGATACCAGTGAGGATCGCTACAATCGGTTTCTGGCTCTAGTCAGCGACCGTATTCTGCAGCGTCTCAAGAAGCTAAAGAAGGTCAAGTCGCAGCTACCTCCTGGTCTTTTACCTGAGAACTGCCCTCCTATTAGCGTGTTAACCATCACGTATAATCGCAGAAATTTCATCGATCTCGCCTTTGTAAATATTCTGACCACAGACTATCCGCGTGATAAGATTCAGTGGGTCATCGTCGACGACAGTGATGATCCCAACAAGATGATTCTTGACAAAATCAAGAAGTTTGAAGAGCGTGCTCCTGGCTGTGAGATCACGTATGTGCCAATGACGAAGAAGCGTGCTGTAGGATACAAGAGAAACAAGGCGGTTGCAGCTGCGAAGCACTCAATCTGTCTTCATATGGACGACGACGATGTATATCCTGAGACGTCCTTTCGCAGACGCGTTGCTTGGCTTCTAAATGACCCCAACACAGATGTGGTCGGCTGCACGATGATAGCAATGTACGATCTCCGTCAGGGTATTAGTGCAGTCAATGTGCCACCGTGGGTTCTTGAGCAGAGGCAGCGTGTGAGCGAAGCATCCTTCTGCTTTTATACGGAGTATGCAAAAAAGCATCCGTTCCCTGATGTCGGCAGCTGTGAGGGTGAGCATTTTGTTCCTTCTTGCAAGACCTTTGTGGAAATTCCACCGCAGCAGATTCTCGTTGCGCTCAATCACGGCTCAAACACGAGCACACGAATCATTGCAGGACGAGCTCAGACTGGCTGTTTCTGGGGTTGGCCGCCGCAGTTTATCAAGTGGCTCCACGGATTAGTGGGCGTTGAGGTGGAGGATAGCTAAGATACTATAAAAATTGCTGTAAAAATTGATATATTTGTCTAGTTATTTGAAAAGTAATGCCATACTATGCAGTAGCAAGAGGTCGAGAGACAGGTATATTTCCATCTTGGGATGAATGCAATGCTCAAATTAATGGTTTCTCTGCAGCAAAATATAAAAAATTTGATACAAAACAACAAGCAAAAGAATTCTTGAAAGGAATTGTATTATCTAATTCAATTGAAGAGAAATCATATGAATCAGGTACAAATGCATTTAGTGTCCTAATGAAAACAGCAAAAGAAATAGTAAAAAAACCAGAAACTCAGTTTATTCCTGAACCACTATTTGAACCTGACTATTACGTCTATACTGACGGAGCTTGTTCAAATAATGGAATGCCAGATGCAAAAGCAGGAATTGGAATTTACTTTGGCGAAGGAGATCCTTGTAATTTGTCCGAGTGTGTTGAAGGAAAACAATCAAACAATACAGCTGAACTCTGGGCAATTATTCGGACCTACGACATCATTGAAGACAGTATTCTTGAAGGCAATAAGATTTGTATTATGTCAGATTCTCGCTATGCAATTCAAGCTGCAACGACCTATGGTGAAAAACAGGCAAAGGAAAACTGGAACGATGATATTCCAAATAAGGAAATAGTCAAGAAAGTATATATGCTGTACAAAGATAAGCCAAACGTCAGATTTCAATGGATCGCTGCTCATACAGGCAAATCGGACATTCATTCGCTTGGAAATGAAGCCGCAGATAAACTAGCCAATCAGGCAATTGGTCTTGAGAGTTGTCCTTATGATAAAAGAAAAGCAACTAACACACTAAGCAGTTCTAAGATTTATCTAAATGTTCCATTCACAAAGAAGGAAGAAGCCAAGAAATTGGGTGCTAGATGGGATATAGAAACAAAGAAATGGTTTATACTTGAAACCTCTTTAGCAAAAAATAAACTACTTGCAGCCTATGGTACTACATAAATCGTTCGCATCTACAACAAGTAGATGACAACAATCTATATTCTAGGACACGGTCGCTCTTTAACAGAAATGCGCAATTCGCCGCTCGTGAAGAAGCAGTACGCACTCAAGACGAAAGATGCAAGTATAGTCTACGTCGACCGAGACCCAGCAGTCTCTCCAGATCTATGCTTTGATGTATGCAAAACGTGGCTTTCTGACTCTGCCTCTGTCGATACTGTCATTGATACCGTCGGCCCCGATAACTATATCTTTTTTTCAAACCCGACCTTTGTGTCTGAGCTCAAGCGTGTGCTGAAGCCTGGTGGAGAGTATATCGGATATGTGATGAGTGATAAACTAGTGGAGAACTTACAACCACTTGAAAAACAGTTCAAATCAGTGTCTACATTTCAGAATGTACCCATTGGTATGATTGGAATTAAGTTAATAAACTAAGAAGAGCAAGCAACACAGTTATCCTTCTGCGACTCCTCATATTCTAGAGCAAGACGCTTCAGTAAAGCAGCACGATCTGCCTTCTTCTTCTCCTCCGCTGAGAGCACTGGCTCATCCTCTTCCGAGGCTGCATCTTCATCATCACTCTCAGCACTGCTACTTGCTCCGCTAGCATTTGATTCCTCATCAGCCTCTTCTGCAACTGTCTTAGCAGTAGTCAAAAGGGTCGGATCAATTGTGAACTTCTGTGCCATCACAGGTGCCTTCGTCCTCAAGTAATAACAGCCGGTCTTCAGTCCAGCCTTCCAGCCATAGAAGTGCATACTCGTGAGCTTCGCATAGGTAGGATTCTCCAGAAACAAGTTCAGGCTCTGCGACTGGCAGATGAAGGGTCCACGTGCAGCAGCCATATCAATCAGCGTACGCTGCTTGATCTCCCAGCCAGTCTTGTATAGCGCCTGAATATCCTCCGGGATCTCGTCGAGACCCTGCACACTGCCATTGAGCCCAATGATCTTTTGCTTCAGCCCCTGCGACCAGAGACCCCGGTTCATCAGATCCTCCATCAGGTATCGGTTGATCACAACAAACTCTCCGGCCAGCGTTCGGCGCGCATAGATGTTCGTAGTCATCGGCTCGAAGCATTCCGTATATCCCAGAATCTGGCTGGTACTAGCCGTTGGCATCGGAGCGATCAGGAGAGAGTTCTTAAGACCCCGGGCAGCCATCGCCTTCAGAACTGTCCAATTCAATGTTCCTTCCTTTTCAGTTATCGGCTGAATGTTCCAGAGATCCGGCTGGAGGCGCCACTGAGACGCCGGCGATCCAATAAAGGTTTCATAGGCACCCGTTTCCACTGCCATCTCCGAACTCGCTTCAACTGCCGCAAAGTACATGTGTTCAAAGATCAACTGATTCATTCGGGCAGCTTCATCCGACTCCCACGGCATCCGAAGCATTGCAAAGACATCTGCAAGTCCCTGGACTCCAAGACCAATTGGCCGATGGCGCATATTGCTTCGCCGAGTTTCCGGAGTCGGATAGAAGTTGATATCGATCACCCGGTTCAGAGCCCGAACAACCGATTTGGTCACCTTCCGCAAACGCTCAAACTCGAAAGTCCGAGTCTCCTTGTTACAAAACGCCGGCAGAGCGATGGAAGCCAGATTGCAAACCGCAGTTTCCTCCGGGCTACTGAATTCCATAATCTCCGTACAAAGATTGCTAGATTTGATCGTTCCCAGATTCTGCTGGTTGCTCTTTCGGTTCGCCGCGTCCTTGTAAAGAAGATACGGAGTTCCAGTTTCCATCTGGCTGTCCAGAATCTTGAACCAGAGTTTCTGGGCGCTGACCGTCTTTCGGCCACGACCTTCCTTTTCGTATTTCGTATACAATTCCTCAAACGTATCGCCCCAAACATCCGAAAGGCCGGGAGCCTCATTCGGGCAAAACAGAGTCCAGTCTCCATCCGCCTCCACCCGCTTCATAAAGAGATCCGGGATCCAGAGAGCATAGAAGAGATCACGGGCCCTCTCCTCCTCCGCGCCGGTGTTGTTCTTTAGCTTCAAGAAGTCCTCCACATCCGCGTGCCAAGGCTCCAGATAGATTGCAAAGGAGCCATTGCGCTTACCACCTCCTTGGTCAACATAGCGTGCAGTGTTATTAAAGACTCGCAACATCGGTACAAGACCATTGCTGGTTCCATTCGTGCCCCGGATGACAGATCCCCGAGCACGAACATTGTGCACGTGAAGACCAATGCCACCCGCATACTTGCTGATGGCCGCACAGTCGCCGAGACTCTTGTAAATTCCAGCGATACTGTCATCCGTCATCGCCATCAAGAAACACGAGCTCAGCTGAGGCCGAGGCGTTCCAGCATTGAAGAGAGTCGGAGTGGCGTGTGTATAGACTTTCGTCGACATCAAATCATAGGTCTCAAAGGCCTGCTCCAGATCCTTCAGTGTTGTTGCAGCACCGCAGGTCCAAAGACCCAGAGCCACTCGCATCCACATATGCTGGGGCCTTTCGAGAATACGACCCTTTGTATCCTTCAGCAAGTAAGAGCGCTCGAGTGTCTTGAAGCCAAAGTAGTCAAAGTCATAGTCGCGATCGTACTGGATCCGGGATTCAATTTCCTTTGAATACAGATCTACGACAGCTTCCAGATCCTCGCTCACATATCGGAAGTTTGTTCCAGTGTGCTCGAGCGTCTGATGACTAAGAGTCTTGACGACCTTACTAAAGCTCTCCTCAGTGTTCTTCTGGTGATTGCTTACAGTCAGACGGCAGGCTAGGATGGCATAATCCGGATGCAAGGTTGACAAACTGGCTGCTAGCTGTGCAGCTAGCTCGTCCAACTCGCTTGTCTTAACGCCATCATAGATCTGTGAGAGTACCTTCTGGGCAATGGCGTCAGGCTGGACCTCGAGACCCTTGGCAATCTTTTGCATACGACGCAAAACCTTGTCAAAGGAAACTGACTCATTCTTTCCATCCCTCTTGATAACGCGCATACTACGGTGCATTGTGAGATTGTATTTGACCAAGGGGGCGCAAGCGGGTCAATTTTAGGGGTCAAGGCGAAGGTTGACCTCCAAACTCTTCTAAGCAGTCAAGTATATTAATCCAGAGTTTATAGAACATAATTTCGGAAGTAAGAAGTGCAATCCAGTTTGTGGAATATGAAGTGTCTTGTCCAATGATAGTTGTTTCAGAATCATCATCCATTCATTCCAACTGCTGCTACCGCGGTAAAAATTGAACTTGTAGCCGTTATTTTAAACGTATCAAACAATGGCTGCTGCAAAACGGATTTCTCGTGAACTCACTGATCTTCGTAGTGATCCTCCTGCAAATTGTTCTGCGGGCCCAATAACGGATTCAGATATCTTCAATTGGGAAGGAATCATCTTTGGTCCGCCGGACTCTCCCTTTAGCGGAGGTGTATTCAATGTAAATATTCAGTTTCCTGCTGATTATCCCTTTCGGCCTCCTCGTGTTGTCTTTACGACGAAGATTTATCATCCAAATATCAATTCGCAAGGCTTCATTTGCCTCGATATTCTCAAGCAGAATTGGTCTCCGGCACTGACAATTTCGAAGGTGCTTCTCTCAATTCTGTCAATGCTGTGTGATCCAAACCCTGCTGATCCTCTAATGCCCGATATCGCAACACAGTATACGAACAATCGTGCGGAATATGAGCTTACTGCGCGTGAATGGACAGTGAGATTTGCTTCAGGATCAAAATGAACCCTCACGATAGAGGGCAGTATGTCTGTTAATACACTTCTTGCAAATATACACGCAATAGGCTGGTTTTTTATTGGAATGGTCGTGATGGGCGTAATCTATACATTCTATCCTGCATTGTGCCGAAAGGACGGATTTACCGATTTCTTAACGAACAGTGGCTATCCGACAACACAGGAGTGCACGATGCCTCTGACAAGCCCGATGCCGCTCAATTCGGGTCCTGCAAATGCAACGATAACCGATCAGAGAACTCCATACCACCTGCTCGGTGATTATATGGAGTCAGGCCCTGAGCGTCTCAGTACTCTCAAATCAGAATGTTCCTACATGACTGATGCTGAGAGGTTGATTGAGAAGACCGGTTCGTACGGTCAAGTAACGAATAATTACAAGCACAAGACGCCTGATAATGGATCCGCGTGGATGCGTGAGCTTGTGCTGTCATTTTACAAGATCTAAATTTACTTTCTACGTGTTTGACGTACGCGTCTTTTATGGCGTGTTTGACGTACGCGTCTTTTATGACGTGTTCTCCTTTTTCTAGAGTCGCCTTTCCTAACTCCACCTTTCCATTCAGAAACAACTAAAACCAATCCATTTTGTTTTAGCTGTTCCTCCACTTCATCGTCTTTCATACCCAAAAATCTTCCTGATTTTCCAGATGCACTCTTTGGCCAGCCTGGAATAACGACTCCCTCTTCAGCTTCTGCCCACCAAAACGAACCTTTTTTAGCAACAGTGTATTTTTTGAGATGTAAAAAATACTCTTTTCCATTTACATCTATCTTGTATCGATCTCCTTCGACGAAGACCATCTAATTATTGCGTCGTGTTTTTCTAGCACGTCTCCGTGTTTTGTTTACTAGACGTCTACCGCCTACAGGTGCTCTAAAGATAGATCCCGCAGCATTGTCGTTTGTAACTTGACCGTAAGTAAACACCGGTGAAATTGCAGATTCTAGAGCCCGTTCATCTGCTGCAATCTCTGCTGCATTCCAGTTTCGTAAAACTCGTCCACCCGCCAACGGTGAAAACTTGGTAAGTTCCTTGGTAAGTTTCTCCGTAAGTGATTTACTTGATTCCTTGCCTGTCGGCCGAAAGCCAGGAAGGATCACCTGCATTTGTGTCAAAAGTACATTGGCCTCTTTGCTTCCTGCATAAAATGCATTCGACGGGAAACTCTCAATGAACATTTCAGCAATCTTCTTATTGGCCATACGCACCTCGTACTTTTTGACGACTACGTAGCGATTCTGGATAGCGTTCATCAAGCCAGTATGCATTCGCGTGTCATCAAAATAGTAGAGTTCAGTTGTATCAACTGCTTGTCCGATACACGCCGAAATTCCCGCAACAGACTTCTCACGAAAGCCATTTGGATCTTTCGGTTCCACTGCACGGCACGGATCGTCTAGAGATGCCCGGGGAGACAAGCATTGGAGTCTGCCATTCGGTCCAATCAGAAGTTGATCCTGAGGAACACTGTAAGGTTTTCTTACAAGTGTAAGTGCCAAGATATGATCCATCGTATCGAGCAGAGTTGAAATACCATTGTTGCTGTACAAAAAAAGGTGTTCGACGAGACCTTGTTGACGCAGCTTGAGTAGCTTCGGTAGAAGTGTCAAGAAGCTAGGCCTCAGAAATGTGCCCTTTGTCTCGATTTCATTGAGCGCTAGCCGCAAATAAAAAGCGTTTGTTGACTTTTCTAGAACTGACCGAGTTACATTCGAGACACTCGGTGATTTGAGGGCCCTAGGCATTAGCCGTTCAAGAATAAGAATAAAAGGAACAATCGAATATCCTTGTGCTAAACATTCATCAAAATCAAATCCGATGACCGGTGCCATCCTTCTTACTGCTACTCAAGTTTTGTTACCTGGACGCCTTTTGTTGCGATCGGTACCTCATCCGGTTCAGAGTCTACAATGAGACACTTCGTATCAGCCTTCTTACGTGATGACTCAGGTAGCACAAATTCACCTTTCTTTGCTCTCTCCACATCAAGCCAGAATTCATCTAGTTTCGGCTTCAAACTCTCAAACCACGCTGCGTCGCGATAGACCGTCGTATGAAAGTAATCAGGAGATGTCCATACATTGAGTTCCAGCGTCTGCTGATTGAGCTCGAGATCCGGTCGCCAGTTCAGATCACCGAGTGGTCCATAGACGTATTTGCAGGGTAGCCACTCTTCCTGCACTTCGTTAAAGCAACCGACAACTGCAACAAGACCCTTCCACTTTGTCTCCTCGACCGCCTTATAGTCAGCTATACCGCATAAATCAAACTTCATCTCGACATACTCACAGGCACGCACGCCTGTTACCTCCATCTGAAGCTGCATCTGATAGAAGTACTCGAGAGGCAACTTGACACCGATCTTTCGGGACTTCGGGCACTTGATTTCTAGCAAGTGGCCACCACGCTCTCTGAACTTCTTGGCTCGTAAAACTAGACCATCCGGGCTAGCAGCAAACCGCGGATCTGTAGGATGCACAAAGCGACCGCACTCGTGAATGAGCGCATCCCACTCTGACTCGAGCACAAGCTTAACGACAGGCTCGAGACAGATTCCCCAATCAAACGGGCTCATCGATCCGAGTCGTGAGATATTCGTAGAACCTCGTCCAGATAGCTCAATCTTACCGGCCTTCTGGAGTGCGAGTGTTGCACGCTCACGTGGGCTCCCGAAGATCTTGTAGATTTCACTGGCTGTCACTCGCGTCAGAAACTCAGCATACCAGTTCTCAGAACGCTGTTCTGTCTGCGGCTTACTGAGAAGTGCGTGCACGATACCCGAATCCACCGGCTCTGTATACGCAGGCTGCTGCCACGTGGAATACGCTTCCAAAAGCCCTGCTGTTATGTCGTGAACTAGATCAGACTGAGCCTCTTCTTTCACATCAAAATCGGCAGGATAGACTGTCTGGACGTAGCGCTTGAAATCACTCTTCCAGTCGTCAATTAAGTCAACATGGCTCGGCTTCGGCATCACGGTCTCCCATTCCTCAAGGCACTTAGAAAGCTCATCAAACATCAAATGTACTTCATCAGGTACAGGTTGATAAGTTTTCATTTTTTTAGCCTTGCTAGGCTTTGCAACTGCATCATTCGCTTGCGGGTCCATCTACTCTAGTAGTAGTTGTTGCTGGTTCTTTACCCCGTCTCTTCTGCGTCACAACTGCCTTCTTCTCAATCAGCGAAAACTTGACGGGCCCTGCAGCCGTCGTATGTGCAACGAGCCCCTTGATTTCGGTTATCTGCTCCTTCTCTGAATCATACGTGACAGATGCCTTGCTATTCAACACCTTACGATCAAGTCCCTTGATCAAAAGCTTGAATAGCAAATCCTCATCTTCCTCATTCAGATTCAGCCGAGCCTTTTCTCGCTCAACAAACTCACGTAGACGACCAATACGAAGTCCACGTTCAATCTTATGCCAGGGGCGATGAAGAGCATTTTCCGCATCCTGATGCAAGAACTGGAAGGTCTTTTCGTAAAAACCAAGAGCAACAGCACCGCTCACATCCAAAACTGTGTGAGACTTTCTGTATGTTTTACCTCTTGAACTGCTATCTTGGTTCATACCTTCTATACTAATAACGAGCGACTGCCTTAGACCTTGCTAAAATAATCCCTGATCGTATTGACCTCAGGCAATGCAGTCGCAGTCCAGAATTGACTACAAAACACACCACAGCTAAGCAAGTCTGTCGGCATAGATAGAGTTCGCCAGCAATCTTCAGATGCATTTGGAAACTCTACTTCTTCCCACGTATAGAATTCGGTAAGATTTGTTTTCACCGTGTCAATCTCCACAAAATAACACGAGCCGAGTTTTACAGGGGGTCCAACAGCGATTAGATCATTCTTCTTGAGAATCGTCTTAATGTGAGAAGGTTTTATAGTATCTTCAATCGACCAAAGTTCTTTGCCTCCATTTGATAAAAAGAGACTGTATCGTGTCCAGCTGCTATCTACAGATTTATAATACGGAACGATAAACATCTTGAAATAACTCTGTTGCACCAGTTTAGATGTCGGTTATCATACCTACACGTATAGTGAACCCTACACCCTTACCTCAATTTGTTATCAGATCAAGGAGAGAACCATCGAGTAGCGATGTCGTAAACGCAGGATTGATCGAGTCCTGGAATTCTAGCTCTCCGGTTCTACAGTCAACCTATAGACCCTCTGCACAACTTGCCTACTTAATTAATCGTAAGGGTGATACCTTCTATGACCAGAATGGACTTCCTTCAAGAAAGATGCAACCGTTAACTCTTCCTGCAGCACCCTTTGATCCGAACGGAGCTAAACTCGAAGGCAACTCCTATTTCGACCAGTACTCACCGCGATTTGATCCTCGCAACGCGATGCGTGAACTCAAGTCCGTCGTTGTCGAAAGCCGTGCAGACAAAGGTATTGCAGAGTCGCAACACATTTTGACGCGGAATTTCACAGGACGGTATTTGCCGCCTTTGTTTGCGGAAGAGAACAAGTTGAATTCACTGCGTAGCCTTATGTGAATAACACTCAAAAATTGATATAGGTTTCTACGATTAAACAAGCATAATGGCGAATCATTACACTAATGCATTGCCGAGTGCTACACTGCCAAATCTTACAACAAATGGCTTCCGGTCATCTGTACAAACAACAGCAACAAATACGGAGCCTGCAGCACTTGAGCCTCCAGCAGTAGAGCCACCTGTTGCTCAGATTAGCCTCCTAGAAGATGACTTTCCGCAAGAGATGCTTCGCAGCTACGCAATTGAGGCAAAGAATCAGATTCAGTTGTATCGCCTCGATGCCTTTGTAGGTGGCCTCCTTATTGGCACACATCTTCCTAAGATCGGATGGATGATGCTATCCTATACTGCAACCTTTCCTGTTCTTATTGCGTTTCAGCACGCCGATGTGTTCATTCAGTTGTATAAGAAGAAACCTGAATACTTCATTGTTCTTGTGTCAGGCCTAGTTGCGTGCCAGGTGTATGCTCTCTACTGTATTCGAAATCTGATCTTCTAAATTAATTTCACCTCTACTACTATACAATGGCCAGCCGAATGATGACTCGTAGAATGGCACGCAAGACTGCACGTAAGACATCGCGTAAGACGGCGCGAAAGATGACGCGTAAGATGAACCCGAAGGCGATGAAGTGGACCGGCTTCGTTAAGAAGATTTACCAGGAGTTGAAGAAGAAGGATCCGAATGCCAAGCTCGGTGATGCGATGAAGGAGGCTTCCAAGCGCAAGGCCGAGATGTAAATTAGTTCTAGCGAACAAATTCACATCAGGAAGATGTAAAAAGATTATAAAGTTGTAATCAAAAACAAACACACATAATAAGATAAATGATCGGGCCAGCAGAATTAATAGTTCCAGCAAGCGAGGTCATTCTAGCATCCTACCCAATTCTAATCAAATCGGTCGATACAAACCTCTGGACACAGGTTTTTTCACGAAACCTCGTCTACTCCAGCATTGCCGCCTTCATCCTCGGATTCGGCAAACAGGGTTTCTCAGGTGTATCCCTAATGAATACATCCGGTGGCGGCCTTCTCAACCTGTTTCACGTCGGCGTCAGCTACAAGGCATTTTCTGACCTACCCGCCGGCAATGCGATGTCTATTTTCTATGCTTATCCCATCTGGAATTTGATCGGTGCATACTTTATCTTCAATGAGCGTATTCCGTGGTATCAGATTCCTTGGATTGTACTTGCCGTTGCAGGTATGTTAATGATTGCAAGACCCGAGGTGAATTCACCTCTCGCAGAGAAGCCGCTTGGCCTTCTCGCAGCAGTCTTTTCTGGCATCTCTGAGTCAATGATTTATTTCTTCTTCCGACTCCTCGGCAAGGAAGATACGACCTTCAGAGGAATGTTTGAATTGTACGGTGGAAGCTTTGCGTGGATGTTGCCTGTTGTGGGTCTTGCGTCTCTTTTGGGTAGTTCCAACGCGAGTTTACCAAAACTGGATCTATCAACCAAGTCGTGGGTGCCTATGCTTCTCTTTAACTCGCTTATTGGATTTATCGGATATTCGATGCGTTTTGCCGCAATTCCCTACGTCTCAACAATGATCTTCAGTGTGTTAAGTTTCTTCGGAATTGTCGCGGCCTACGTCTTTGGTTATCTATTTGAGGGCGAAAAACCGTCTGTTCTGGCGGCTGGCGGATCTCTTGCTATTCTAATTGCCAATATAGCAATTCTAAGCCAGAGTTAGATGGCTGCAGTAAAGTACGCTGCTGACTTTATTTTAAAAGGCCAGCAACTAGTAAATCCAATATTTTATGATGAATATCATAGTATTATAACAGATCCTAAATTCTATGAAAATATTACACTTCAACCTTATTTTATAACTGAGAGTTTTTTTAATGAAGTGATCCTAATTCCTTTACCCTCAAATACAGATAGGCCTAAATTTCAATTACGAATTATTAATGATACTTCAGAAATTAATGAAGAAAATGAAAGTGCTCGAAGAATTAATAATAATGATTATTTTTTAAGTACAAATTCTTTAAATTATGAAGAATTGCTATCTCAATTAAAAAAGAAATACAGAACAACAAATGGTCCATCTTCTAAAAATCCTATGAATGTTCCAAGCAATATCGGTAATCATCTGAGATTAATTGAATTGAAAAAGCAATTGATTAATTATAAGAAAATTCTCGAGCGTGTTCTCGCAAAAAAACCCAAAAAAGATGAACAATTTGAAAATCTCTTTACAATGAATCTTAAGAAGAGCTTCTATGAAGATCCACTTTCAACTCTAAAAAAGATTGCAACTGTCTATCCTAATTTGGAACTCAATAAGCTTGAAGTGTATAGTTCGCCTGAAGAAATTCAAAAACGAATTGATGACATCGATGAAGATCGTAGCAAGTATTTGATGTTGATTGAAAAGAATAAGGAAGAAATAGCAAAATTTACGGCAGTTGTCAATAAAAACGGATCAAGAAAGAGAATTCGTTTGGCTCCTATGGGTGGCAAGAGACGGTCAAATAAAAAATCAAGACAAAATAGAAAGTGATGAAAATTCCTCTGATTGGAATTTTTGTGGTTTATTGTTTAATTTTAATAAATTTGTATTTTAATACTAGATTTGGATTTGGTATGTCAAATCCATTTAGTACAAAAAACAATTCTAAGAAAGAACTGACAGCTGAAGAAAATATACTCTTTTTCTTTGTCTGTGGTGTTTTACTTACTGACTTCACTTTTAGAGTGTTTGATCTTTACTAGACTAGCAGATAATTCAAAATAAAAAAATCAAGATAAGTCAGAAAGTAATGAAGCTCCCTCAGATTGGAGATTATTTCGCAGTTCCGTTTTTAATTTTATTGGTTATGTATTTCTACAGAAAATCACAGAAACAAGAACTTACAGTTGAAGAAAAAGTACTCTTTCTCTTTTGTTGCGGTGCCCTAGTTGCCGACCTGTCTTTTATACTTTTTGATCTATATTGATCAGTCAAACTCAACCTTGATATCAACTACACGATGGCAGACGGTATTGTTTAGAGCAGTCTGAAAGGTAGTGCGTACACGCTTGCTCGTCGTGGTCGCTGTTCCAGGCTTTGACACGGATGCAGAAGAGCCGGTCGATGAATCCGTTCCCGTGCGCGTTGACCGCGACCTGCTGAGCTGCTTCATATGAGCATTCATCTCCGTTTCTACCACCTCCTGGTTCTTCTTCAGATACTCGATGATGTTCTTCTCGATGGCCCAGCGAAAGAAGTTGAGTTTACCAACTGTGGTCACGAAAGGTTCAACGCCAGGTAGACTGAACATTATACGCTCACGCCGGCAGAACGGATCAAACAACTTCTTACTATATGCCTTGAGCTGGCTCTTGTAGCTCATATACACCATAAACTCTTGGCCCTCGAGGAGGTAGCCAATGCTGTGGCGCTTGGCATAGTTCGTCACAAACCAGTCAATGAGCCGAAGGCTGATTAAGGAAGTTCCCTGTAGAAGTTCAATGACTTCCTGCAGATCCTTGCGACTGGAATAAAACGCTTGAAGACTCATTACAATCAGCTCCTGCTTGCAATGAATCTTACGCCGCCTCGTCTGAGAATCGGGCGCAGTTCCCTCGATGGCGGTCTGAGGAATTAGAGTTATCGGTTCTTGTAGTACCTCCATCGTATGCTTGAGTTGATTTAGGTTTTTCTTAAGCGCCAAAATTACGTAGTGTAGAATTCCGTAGTCTAAGTTAGAGAGGGTATGTCAAATCCTTCAGTCAGTCTACTTCCGGATAATCCATCAGCACACTTTACTCCAGTCCAAGGCGGCGGCTTGGGTGTTGAAATGAGTGGAGGCAAAAGACCAGATCCGCAATGGAAATCAACGCCTGTTTTGATTCCCGTTGCGCAAAACTCTGAAAACTTTCGGTCAACCCCCACAAATGTCAAGCGCTTTCACAC